>ENA-OQBU01000061-OQBU01000061.1-human-gut-metagenome-genome-assembly--contig:-NODE-61-length-34512-cov-4.593515_pt1 | contig 34512 bp, 36 predicted proteins | sample MGYA00242492_ERZ504566 | MGnify/ENA primary metagenome ERZ504566 (study PRJEB26092, sample SAMD00036261) | human gut metagenome | host: Homo sapiens | study: EMG produced TPA metagenomics assembly of...
TTTAATGAGCTATAGTCGAGTATGCTGGTTGGCCGCTTGGCGGGCGCATCGACCGCGTGGACGTGGACGCCGAGATCGTGCGTGGTGATCGATTACAAGCATCGCACGGGCGTTGAGGAGTTTAAGCTCGCCGACCCACGGTGCGCGACGAGGAATCGGGCGAGGCCGCCATCGACGACCCGCGGTGGCTACCGCCCCATACCCAGACGCTTATCTATGCGCAGGCCATGCGCCGGGCACTGGATCTTGATACCCGCGCGGCGCTCTATTTTTCGACCAAGGGCGGCAAGCCCGCGCTGCGCGGCGCGGCGAGTGCCGAGCTGCTCGAGGAGGAGTGTGGTGACGGCCGCATCCCGGGGCTAAGAAGGGTTTTCCCGGCGAGGGTGGCAGCATGGACTTCGACGCCCTGCTCGATCGCGTGGAGACTGGCATCGCCGAGCGTCTGCGCGAGCTTGAGGCGGGCAATGTCGCTGCTGCCGACCCGGCGTCGACGCAGGCCGCGCATGGCCGCTGCTCGTATAACCACGAAGGAACGTTTGTAAGGAGGGACGTGTAGACCATGGATCTTTCGACTTTGATGCCGCAACAACTGCAGATCGTCAAAACGCTCGACCGTCCGCTGTTTGTCTCGGCGGGCGCCGGTTCGGGCAAGACCTTTACCCTCACGCGTCGCATCGTCTACGCGCTCTCGCCCGAATCCGGTCCGTTCGTCGAGCATCTGGACCAGGTGCTCGCCATCACCTTTACCAAAGATGCCGCGGCCGAGATTCGCGACCGCGTGCGCCGTGCGCTTATCGACGAGGGCATGGACGAGGAAGCACTGACCGTCGACGACGCGTGGATCTCGACCATTCACGGCATGTGCTCGCGTATCCTGCGCGCACACGCGTGGAGCTGGGCATCGATCCCGAGTTCACGGTGCTCACCGATACCGACGAGCTCATGGATCAGGCTGTTGAGCATGTGTTGGGTCGCGCGACGGCGCCCGATGCCGTCCCCGAGCTCGCGGCATCGCTCAAGGCCCTCTACGCCTGGTATCCCATGGCGGGCGAGGGCGGTCCCTTTGGCGCCGGCACCACCATCAAGGGCTTGGTGCGCGATCTGTTGGAGCTATCGAGCCAGCTGCCGGGCGGTATGGACGACGTGCGCGTGGCGTGCGGCCAGGCCGATACCTCGGCACTCGCCGATGCCTATCGCGCGGCGTTGGGCGCAAGCAAGGCCGCGACCGAGAAGGCGCAGACGGCGCTCGATGCCATCGACGCGTTCGAGGCGAGCGGCAAGACCATGACCGATGCGGCGCGACTCATGATGTCGTGTACCATGCCTCGGGCGAGTAAGGCATTCCCTAAGGAGCAGGTGGAGCTGCTCAAGGCCGAGGCCGCCGATGCGTTTGTCAATATTGTGCTTGCCTGCGGCAGTCCGGCGCTCGATGCGCTGGTGGGGCTTGCCCGTGCTGTGGAGGCGGAGTACCGCGCACTCAAGGCGGGTCAGTCCGCGCTCGATAACAACGACTTGCTCCGCATGGCGTATGAGGCGCTGCGCGACTACCCGGCCATTCGAGCGGCCTATGAGGGACGCTTTAAGATGGTCATGATCGACGAGTTCCAGGATACCGACCAGATGCAGGTCGATTTGATCCGTTACCTGACGGGTGCGGGGGAGCGCGCGCTGTGCACCGTGGGCGATGCGCAGCAGTCCATCTATCGCTTTCGTGGGGCAGAGGTCGAGGTGTTCCGTCGCCAGGAGCGCAAGGTGGGCTCCTCTGCTGTGCCCGAGACCTCCGTCGCATCCGATGCCCCTGCCGGCGAGCTCGTCAAGCTCGTGCGCAACTTCCGCAGCCACGACGAGGTGCTGCGCTATGTGGCACGCGTCTTTGACGGCGATACCGGTGGTTTGATGCAGGGGTTCTTGGATCTTGAGCCGAGTGACGATCGCGAGGACAAGCTCAAGGCAAAGGCTTCGCGCCGCCAGGCGCTGCTCGTTGCCGGCGGCAGCACCCAGGAGCGAACGCAGGCGAAAGCTCGTGCGATTGCGGAGCGGTTCCAAGCGCTCGTTAAAGCGGGCCAGCCCCAGGGCGGCATGGTGCTGCTGCTGGGCCGCATGACCAACGCCGACGTCTACGCCCAGGCCTTCCGCGACCAGGGGCTCGACTGCGTGATCGCAGGCGGTTCGGTCTTTGCCCAGGCTGCCGAGGTCCAAACGGTTCGTGCCCTGGTGTGCGCGCTTGCTAACCCGGCCGATACGGCGCAGGGTCTTATGCCGCTGCTGGCCTCACCGATGTTTGCGCTCGGCGCTCAGGAATTCCTGGCGCTGGCGACCAAGCTGGACGACCAGACGGGGGAAACCTCGCGCCGCAACATCGACGTGGGCATCATGAGCGATTCCGATGTGCCGGGTTTGCAAGACTTGCCGCTCGTGACGCGCGCCCGCGAGGTGCTGCGGTATGCGCTCCGTCGCGTGGGCCGCGATTCGTTCGCCAACATCGCGCGCGACGTGGTCAATGCTTCCGGCTGGTTCGTGCGACTGGCGAAGCGCGGCCCCGAGGGCAAGGCCATTGCCGCCAACGTGCTCAAGGCGCTCGACGCCGTGGCCGAGGCGGAGGCCGAGTTCGGCAACTCGCCGCGTTCCATCGCGCTGGCCTTCGACCGCTTTTTGGCTGGCAAGGAAGCCCCGGGTGCCCTCAACGAGGAGGGCGACGGCGCGGTACGCATCATGACGGTGCACGCCTCCAAGGGTCTGGAATATCCGGTCGTGGCGGTCGCCGAGTGTTTTGGCGTGCGCAAATCGTCCGGTGCGGCACAGATGGGTCGCGTCGACGGCGGGGCGCAGGTCGTGGCGCTGCCGGCACGCTTCGACGGCGTTAAGCTCGCCGACGGAACCTTTGTGAAGGGCGACGACGTCAAAAAGCAGTTTGAGCATGCGTTTAAGGGCAAGGGCACGTCGCTGTGGCTGCCGCTGGAGCTCATGGAGGACGTCTGTGCGACGGGTTCTCCCGCCGAGGCATTCGTTCGCCTGCGCAACGATGACCTGCGGCTCTCGCTCGAGGAGCGGGCCCGCTTGCTCTACGTCGCCATGACGCGAGCGCGCGAGTTGGTCATTCTGGCGATGGATGCCGGCGTGAGCCGCGGCAAGCTGTGTGCGCCGACCTTCGATGTCGAGATGGATCTGACCTACGACGTGCTGCGCCGCATCCTGCCGACCGACAGTCTGGACATGCCGCAGCTCGATGCCGACCACCTGGTGTTCGACAACTCCCAGCCGCGACTACGAGCTCATCTCGCTGGCGGACTTTTCCTTTGGCGAGCAGGCGTTTGAGGCCAACGCTTCGCTGGATGCCGAGGGCAGGCTTGTCCGCGGCGATGCGGAGCCGGAGGGTGCCGGTGCAGATGCCTGCGCCGCCGTTCCCGGTCCTGCCGACCCCGAGCCCGATGCGTTTGAGCTTGTGTATCCCCAGGCAGTGGGCGTGCGCATGGGCACCTGTCCGTATCCGGAGCGCGATTCGTACAGCTACTCGTCAATTGCCGCGGCGCTGCATGCCGAGTCCGAGGACCGTGCCGCCGAGGCGCATGTGCCCATGGACGAGGCTGGCGATGATGCGGAGTCGGATGGTTCCGAGATGACGGATGCAGACGTGGCCGCCGTTGAGCTCGCCGGCAACCCCATGGCGCTGGGCTCGGCGTTCCATGCTGCCTGCCAGTGGCTGATCGAGATGGGTGCCGACGCGTTGCCCGCTGCGCGCGCCGATGCGCTGGCACGCTTGTGCGCCTGACGCCGGAGCAGCGCGAACGCTTCGACGTTGCCCTGGACCGCTGGCTCAAGTCGGCTGTTCGTGCCGACCTGCTCGCGTGGCCGTGCGTTCGCGCCGAGGTGCCGTTCTTTTCGCTGGGCTGTGAGGACAAGGACATTGCCCGCTACGGTGCATATGCCGAGGGCGCCATCGATGCTTTGGCGACGAACCCGGCGGATTCGTCATGCGCGCTGGTCATCGACTACAAGACGGGCGGCACGCCGGACGAGACGCCGGAACAGCTGCAGGAGAAGCACGCCCTGCAGGCGCGCGTCTACGCTGATGTTTTGCACAAGGCGGGCTTTGAGGCCGTGACCGTCAAGTTCGTCCGCGTGGAGCAAGTCGACCTCGCCAACCCGTGCGAGCCTCAGGTGGTCACCTACAGCCTCTAGCCCTCAATAACTTGCGGTGGAATACGGACTGTTTTGGCCAAAAAAGCCGCCAAACAGTCCGCATTTCACCGCAACGCAATGGGAGAGCCTGGGGCGGTACAATGGCTCGAACGGTTCAAACGAATAAGGAGCCATCATGCAGCTCGCCAAAACGCTTAAGGTGACGCCGGAGGAGCTTTTTGACGCTCTGGCGGGGTCCATCATGCAGGATATCGAGAACGCCACGGGCAAGCGTCCCAGCCGCAACAAGCTCAACGGCTATAAGTACGAGAAGCGCGCCCAGTCCGCAAAAGGCAAGACCAAGGGCACGGCGATCAAGGTTAAGATCAAGCACTTTGACTACCCGTGCCTCTATGAGGTCCGTTTTCAGTATGCGGCGGGCATCAATACCATGCGCTATGAGACTGCACCTGCTGGCGATGGTGCTTGCGAGCTCACCTATACCGAGGATTTTCAGGGTGTGGGTGGCAACACGTCTGGCATGCGCGGCAAGCTCGGCCTCTTCTTCTACGAGCGCAAGCTCAAGAGCCACGCCAACCAGACGATTGATCAAATCGTCAAATACATCGAGGGTGAGCGCCGCGTAAAGGCTAATCCCGCCTTCGCCGATGATACTGCCGAAAACGCTTCGGATGTATTCCATTGATACCCTGTGCAAAAGCTTTACCGCTCTTCACATCAACTGTGAACACTTCAGGCTTCGAGTCAGTAGCGAGCGGCCCGACAAAATTAGTTGATGGAAGTGCCGAATGAATAAGAATGCCGCTACGCAACTGCACATCTATTCCACCTTTTTTCGTTCTCGCGGGATTTGTTTTAAATCGGGGAGTGTTTCTACTTTTCCTTGCGGAGAAAGGAATGTCTGTCACGGAAATCGCGCTTTATCAAGCCCTGTTTAACATTGCAACGGTCGTCCTCGAGCTGCCAACAGGGCTGATAGGCGATTTCTTTGGAAAGAAAGTTTTCGATTCAAGTGGGCGTGCTGCTGCTTTTCTTCCATACGGCTGGCATGCTGTTGCTCTCAGGCCCCTTTCTCGTCGCGCTTTCCCTTGTTGAGGCACTCGCCTACTCCCTTCAATCGGGATCCGAACAAGCACTTTTATATGAAATTGCCCGGAATGCCGGTCAAGGAGAGCGCTTCCTCACCATCAATGCTCGGCTGCTTGCCGCACAATCAATCGCTACGGGAATGGCAATTGTGCTCGGATCTTTCATTGCCCAAGTATCTTGGAGCGCCCTCTACGTATGTGTCTCCGTTTTCTATCTCCTGCAGCTTTTCCTTCTGTATCCCATTGAGAGGACGGAAGCGACCCGTTCTGAAAGCTCTGAAAAGGGAAGGTTTGACACGGCCAAGATGTTCAGACGCGAAACCTGGCGTGTTGGAGAATCCGCTTTTGCGGTATTGCTTCTTCTAATCGGCACAAGCATGCTCGATGGATTCTATGGGAGTTATTACAACTTGAATCAGTTGGTATTCGACGCATTTGATGCTCCCGTCTCCATAATAGGAATCTTTTTCGGTGCATCCTATGCAGTAAATGCGACGGCCTACATTGCAGCAGATTTCTTCTCATTGCGTTTCGGGAAAAGAAATACCATGCTCGGCTCGATGCTAATCGAGGCTGGCCTTTTCATGATTCTTCCGTGGTTCGCTTCAAATCCGCTGTGTTTGTTTGGCCTTAGCATGGTGCTTTGTTTTCTCCCAGAAGTGGTGTACATCACTTCGGAAAACTTAATCCAAGACGCGATAGCGGACGATCTCCGCGCGACGATCCTTTCCGTCGCGTCTCTGGTAAGGGCTCTCTTTTCTGCAGTGTTTTTCTCCATTATTTGGACATTGTGTTGGGGTTATATCCCATTCAGATAGGCGCTCGGTATTATTGGTGCAATCGCGATAGCAATTACCGCCGTTGTTTCATTAAAATGGTTGGAATTACAGGTCTCCAAGAATTGATATATCGATTGACGAGCTATCCGAAGCGTCGAGCCTTCTTGATGGACATGACTATTCGTCACAAATCATTCCGCGCATCGCCGGGGTTCCAGTAATACTCGATATATCTGGATGCCCTCATTCCCCTTTTGAAGGTCCCAAATTGACTACCCGTGTTGGTTTGGCTAGGTTCGGGTGCTATCCGCGCCGTGCGGTAAAATCGTTCAGTCAGAACACGAACCCGCATCGGAGCTCATCACATGGCATTCGTCCATCTGCACAACCACACCGTTTTCTCCATGCTCGACGGCGCAACCCGTATCCAGGATATGGTCAATCGCGCCGTAGAGCTGGGCATGCCCGCCGTCGCCATTACCGACCACGGCTACATGTATGGCGTGCCCGACCTGGCGCTGGCCTGCGACGCCGTCAACCACAACACGCCTGAGTACAAAACCTGGAGTCACGACAAGGCCTTTTTGGAAAAGGATCGCCGCGACGAGCTGGTGGAGCCCGATCCCGAGGAAAACCCGCGCGAGCATGCCCAGTATGTGAAGGACATGGCCATGTGGGACGAGAAGGGCAACATCGACGAGCTCAAGCCGCCTCTGGTCATCAAGCCCATCTTTGGCTGCGAGGTCTACTTTACGCCGGACGAGACCCTTGCTCGCGACCGTAAGCCCGAGCTCTACCACATGATCCTTCTGGCCAAGGACCAGGAGGGCTACGTCAACCTGATGCAGACGGTCTCCGAGGCAGCCGTGCAGGGCTTTTACTACAAGCCCCGCGTGACGCTCGACAACCTGCGCCGCCACGCCAAGGGCATGATCTGCACCAGCGCCTGCATCGCGGGCATCATTCCCAAATACATCGACCGCGGTGACATGGAGGGCGCCATCAAGTGGGCCGAGACCTTCCGTGATACCTTCGAACCTGGCGACTTTTTATATCGAGATCCAGGAACACGGCATCACCACCGACAACGGCCTGACCGATGAGCAGATGGACCGCACGCTCATCGACATCGCCAAGCAGGTGGGCGTCAAGGTCATCGCCACCAACGACTTCCACTACCTGCGCCGCGAGGACGCTCCCGTGCAGGATGTCATCATGTGCATCGGCATGAACGCCAAGGTCGACGACCCCAACCGCATGCGCATGACTGGCTCGGAGTTTTACATGAAGACCGAGGAGGAGATGCGGGCGATGTTCCCGTATTGCCCCGAGCCTGCGACAACACGCTCGAGATCGCCGACAAGTGCTACGTCGAGCTGGACTGGGACTCCATCATCCTGCCGCGCTTCCCGTTGCTCGACCCCGGCGAGACGCACGAGAGTCAGTTCCGCCGCGAGTGCGAGAAGGGCCTGCGCCAGCACTACGGCGACGACTGGGCCACGCGCGAGATCGGTGGCGTCAACATCAAAGAGCGCTTTGAGTACGAATACAAGGTCATTTGCGACAAGGGCTTTGCCGCCTACTTTTTGATCGTCGCCGAGTACGTGCAATGGGCCAAGGACAACGGCATCGGCGTCGGCCCCGGCCGTGGTTCGGCTGCCGGCGCTATCGTCGCCTACGCCATGAACATCACCGCGTTCGATCCGCTCGAGAACGGCCTGATGTTCGAGAGGTTCCTGTCCCCGCAGCGTACCGAGATGCCCGATATCGATATGGACTTCGACGATGAGCGGCGCCTCGAGGTCGTGGAGCACGTTCGCCAGCTCTACGGCCCCGAGAAGGTCACCCACGTCATCACCTACTCGACCATTAAGGCCAAGCAGGCCATCAACGACGCTGCGCGCGTCCTGGACTACCCGGTCTACATGGGCCAGCGTCTGTCCAAGATGGTCTCGAGCGACCCCAAGGTCAAGCTCAAGCAGGTGCTCGAAAAGCAACCCGGCAAAGAGGATCTGTTTAACCCCGATTTTGCCGAGGCCTATAAAAAGGACGACGACGCCCGCCGCATCATCGACACGGCGCTCTCGATTGAGGGCCTTACCCGTGGCGAGGGTGTGCACGCGTGCGCCGTTCTGATCTGCCGCGACCCCGTCAACGAGCACGTGCCCACCAAGCTCGACACCAAGGGCGGCGTCGAGATTACCCAGTACGAAGGTCATACCGTTGCCGACATGGGCCTGCTCAAGATGGACTTCTTGGGCCTGCGCACGCTGACGGTTATCTCCAAGGCCAAGGCAAACATCAAAAAGAACTTCGGCATCGACATCAAAGAGGAAGAGATCCCCTTTGACGACCCCGAGATCTTTAAGCTCATGGGCTCCGGCCATACCGCCGGCGTCTTCCAGGTCGAGTCCGCCGGCATGACGGCCACGATCAAGAACATGAAGCCCACCGAGTACAAGCACGTCGTGGCATTGATCGCCCTGTACCGCCCGGGCCCGCTGGGCGCGGCATGGTTTCGTCCTACATCAACCGTATGAACGGCAAGGAGCCGGCCGTCTCCTACGACGACCGTCTGGACGACATCCTGGGCGAAACCTACGGCACCATGGTCTACCAGGAGCAGGTTATGCTCATCTCCGTCGAGATGTGCGGCTTCTCCAAGGGCGAATCGGACTCGCGTATCCGTAAGCCCGTGGCTAAGAAAAAGATCAAGCTGCTCACATCGACGGTGCTGCACTGGGAGGATGGCTCGGACGAGACCACCTACGACCACTGGATGAACGGCGCTATCAAGAACAACTACACGCGCGAGGTCGCTCAGAAGATTTGGGACGATGTTCTCGAGTTCGCGTCCTACGCCTTCAACAAGTCGCACTCCGCCGGCTACGCCATCCTGGTTATGCAGACGGCGTGGCTCAAGGCACACTATCCGCATGAGTACATGGCGGCCGTTCTGACGTCCTATACGGGCAAGACCGACAAGATCGTTCACTACGTCTCGGCGTGCCGTCACGATGGCATTCCCGTGCTGTCGCCAGACGTCAACGAGTCCGGCACCGAGTTCACGGCTACCAAGGAAGGCGTGCGTTTTGGTCTGGCCGGCATCCGCGGCGTGGGCACCGGCGTGGCGCAGGCGATCATCGCCGAGCGCGAGGCGGGCGGCCCGTTTAAAACGCTGCACGACTTTGTCGAGCGCGTGGACTCCAGCCAGGCCAACCGCCGTGTGATCGAATCGCTCATCAAGGCAGGCGCCTTCGACTCCACGGGCTATCCGCGTCGCCAGATGATGCACTTTGTGGACAAGAACAACCCCGAGAACATCATCGACGCCGCGATAAAGCGCCAGAAGGATCGCGCGAGCGGGCAGACGTCGTTTTTCGACATGTTTGGCGATGTTGAGGGCTCGGGCTTTGAGGTCAGCGTGCCCGATCCGGACGGTCAGGAGTGGGACCGCCACCTTAAGCTGAGCCAGGAGAAGGAGGTTCTGGGCATCTATGTCTCGGACCACCCGCTGCGCCCGTTTGAGTATGCACTAGCCAAGGCGCGCGACTTCTCGTTCTCGCAGATCGATACCGGCTACGAGGTGCAAAACCCCACGGGCGGTACCATCAACCAGGAGATTCCCGAGGGCAAGGCGCTGTGGTGGGCCGGCATGGTCTCGAGCGTGTCCAAGCGCGTGACCAAAAACGGCGACCCCATGGGCATCGTGCAGCTCGAGGACATGGAAGGCGAGGCCACGGTCGTGGTGTTCCCCAAGACCTACAAGGAGGCCGAGGGGTACCTGTACGGCGAGGTCGATCCCGAGACCGGTGCACAGTTGTCCGATGCGTTTGTGCGCATTAAGGGCAAACTCGAGCGCTCGGACCGCGGCGACCAGATCATCGCGCAGGAGATCGTGCCGCTGGAGCTCAACGAAGAGAACAACAAGCCCAAGGTGTTTGAGGTCATGGTGCCCAACAGCCGCTTTAGCCAGGGCAATATGGCGCGCCTGGCCACGGTGCTTACCACCAACCCGGGCGGTGACCGCGTGGAGATCTTTATCGAGCAGGTGGATGGCGCGTGCTGCGTGCCGAGGTGCCGGCCAAGGTCAACGCGCGCTCGATTCCGCTGCTGGCCGAGGCAAAGGCCATCGTCGGCAACCAAGGTCGCGTGACGGTTATCTAAGCTACCCCGGGTGAGATTGGAGGAAGTGATGGCGCAGGGGACGTTTGTGCAGGCGCTTCGCAAAGAGGCGGCGTTGAGCGGCACCTTTATGAAGGGCCGCTCGCTCATGCTCAACGGCGCCGTGCTGTCGATTGAGGACAGCGGCTCGCGCTTCTCCAAAAACGTGACGGTTGAGGGCTCGGTGCGCGGCTCGCGCGGCGACCTGTACAAGACGCACGTGGCGCTCGATATGGACGAGCACGAGGTTATCGACTACGACTGCGACTGCCCCGCCGCATACCGCTATCCCGGTATGTGCAAGCACGCCATCGCCACAGCGCTGGCGTACCTGGACACCAGCGGCATTGAGCCTGTTGAGGGGCTGCGCACGCCGGTTCGCACGTTTACGGCGCAGCCGAAACAGCCCGCGCGTGCCGCGTCCGCCGCGCCGGCCGTCAACCCCAACTTTCCCTTCCCGGCGCCCGTCCCCACGAGCCCGAGCCTTGTGGCGGCGCTTTCCGATCTTTCGGACGCGCGCATGGATGAGCTGGCGAGCATGCGCCGCAAGCTTGCCGGTGCCGTTGATCCCGACGCCCCCAAAGCGGCGTTGGAGCCCTCGTTGGTGCCGTACTACAATCCGCTGTTCGCTGACCGCTTTAGCTGGGCGCTCGAGTTCCGCATTCGCTGTGGATCGGTCTCCTACGTGGTCAAGGACATCGACGGCATGGCCGATGCCTACGTGCGCGGCGGCACGTTCTCCTATGGCAAGAAGCTCACGTTTGTCCATTCACCTGAGGCCTTTGACGAAACATCGGCAAAGCTGCTCAACCTTGTTGCGACGACAGTTGCCTATCTCGATGACATCACAAGCTCGCGTTCGGCGTCGTACGACTTTGCCCGCAGTGGTTTTGTTGCCGAGCGTCAGTTGCCGCTGTCCGAGCATAGCATCGTATATGTGCTGGACCTGCTGCGCGGCCAGACCATCTCCTTTGAGCCCGCCTGGTCGCGGGGGATGACGACGCATCGCACCTACGACGTGGCGGTTGAGCTGTCTCCGCAAGGGGAGGACGAGGCATCCGCTAAGCGCCCACCGCTGCTTGCCGCCAAAATCGCGCCGGCGGCTGGTGGTAGCTATGACCTGCGCCTGCCCGCCGATATGTATTGCTTTGCGTCGGGCGATGCCGCCTACTTGGTTGACACGCGCCGCGCGCGCCGTACCGACGCTGCATTTGCTCAGCATGCCGCACCTTTTTTGTCGCGCTTGCTGCCGTGCCGCACGCCCGCCCATATTGCCGCCGAGCAGGTGGGTGAGTTCTGCCGTATGGCGCTGCCCATTTTGCGCGACTACACCGACCTCACCGCGCCCGCCGCGCTCGATACCGTGGCACCCGAGCCGAGCTTTGCTATGGCGATCGGTGTCGACGATGGGCTCGTGACCTGCAAAATTACGGTTACCTACGGCGATTGGTCGGCGGATCTCTTTAGCCTGGGCGCTCCGGGCAGCCCCTTCGAAGAGCAGCGCCCCGGTGTGCGCCCCGCGACGAGGTGGCGGAGTTTCGCGTTATGGATACGGCGGCCCTGTACTTCGATTTCTACGAGCGCGGTCTGGCGTTTGAGGAGCGCGATGACGCCCGCTTGTTCTGCCTGCTGACCGAGGGCTGTCTGCCCTGTCCGAACTGGGTGAGATCATGCTCAGCGACCGTCTGCGCCAGATCTCGGTCCGCCCCGCGCCAAGCTCTCGGTTCGTGCGACCGTTAAGAGCAATCTGCTCGATGTCGAGCTGGGCGCGAGCGGGCTTTCGGCCGCGGACCTTGCCGTCTATCTCGATTCGTACAAGCGCCATCAAACGTTTGCGCGCCTTACGTCCGGCGACATCATTCGCCTGGACGAGGGGGCGCGCGCCGCGTTTGGCCTTGCCGAGGACCTGGGTGTCGATGCCGTCGACCTGCTCGACGGCGTGTCGCTTCCCGCGTCGAGCACCCTGTTCGTCGACAGCATGCTCGCACGCACGCCGGCGCTCGAGGCCGATCGCGACGCTGCGTTCCGCCGTACCGTCGAGCGCCTGGACACGCTCGGCAAGATGGACTTTACGGTGCCGGCATCGCTCAAGGCAACGATGCGCGGCTACCAGGTCGACGGATACCAGTGGCTCGGCTCGCTCGAACACCTGGGCCTTGGCGGCATCTTGGCCGACGACATGGGCCTGGGCAAAACGCTCCAGATGATTGCGCATATTCTGGCGCGCGTGGAGGCGGGGGACACCAAGCCCACGCTCGTGGTATGCCCGGCCTCACTCGTGTACAACTGGACTGCCGAGCTGGAGCGCTTTGCCCCGTCGCTCGATGTGTGCGCCATTGTGGGCGCCAAGGCTCAACGCCGCGTGCAGATCGCCGGCGTGGCCGAGCATAGCGTGGTCGTGACGTCGTATGACTTATGCGGCGCGATATCGACGAGTACGTCGAGCGGGATTTTGCCCGCGTGGTGCTCGATGAGGCACAGTACATTAAAATCCGCTCACGCAGGTGGCGCGCGCCGCCAAGCGCCTGCCTGCCGGCGTGCGCTTTGCCCTGACGGGCACGCCCATCGAAACCGCCTGTCCGAGCTCTGGAGCATCTTCGACTTTTTGATGCCGGGCCTTTTGGGGACGCGCGAGTCGTTTGCCAAGCGCTTTGAGAGCCCCGTCGAGCATGCCGAGGGCGATAGCGCCGCTCGCCTGCAGGCGCTCGTGTCGCCGTTTGTGCTGCGCCGTGTTAAGGAAGACGTGGTGGCCGACCTGCCTGAGAAGATCGAAGACACCGTCATGGCGCAGCTTACCGGCGAGCAGCGCAAGCTCTACCTGGCCAACCAGGACCGCATCGCCCAGCAGGTGCAGCACCGCGAGGCATCCGAGTTTAAAAAAGACAAGCTCAAAGTGCTCGCCGAGCTCACCAAGCTGCGCCAGATCTGCTGCGACCCGCGTCTACACTACGAGGATTACAAGGCGGGGAGCGCCAAGCTCGATACGTGCATGGAGCTCGTGCACGGCGCACTCGACGGCGGGCATCGCATCCTGTTGTTCAGCCAGTTTACGGGCATGCTCGATATCATCGGCAAGCGCTTGGCCAAGGAGGACATCGCCTTCCTTAAACTCACGGGCGCTTCGTCTAAGGAGAGCCGCGCCAAGATGGTCGCGCAGTTCCAAGCGGGCGAGGTTCCGGTCTTTTTGATTTCGCTCAAGGCGGGCGGCGTGGGCCTCAACCTGACGGCGGCCGACGTGGTCATTCACTACGACCCGTGGTGGAACGTGGCGGCGCAGGACCAAGCGACCGACCGCGCGCATCGTATTGGCCAGCAACATACCGTGACCGTGTACAAGCTCATCGCCAAGGACACGATCGAGGAGCGCATTATGCAGATGCAGGAGTCCAAGCGCGACCTGGTCAACAGCGTGCTCGGCGGCGACGGCATCTCGTCGGCGCTGTTTACCCGCGAAGATGTTCTGGCGCTGCTGGGCGGCGACGGGCGCTAACCCGCTCGGGTGGGGCCGCCAGGGCGGATAGCGCACGCTGCCCCATCGTCCCCGCCCGTTATGTGTTCATTTGCAATGCCGTGGATGGTTTGTCTGCCTTTGGGCATAAGAACCATCAAGAACATTGGCACGTCAGCAAAGGAGAACATCATGGCGAAATTCTTTAAGGACCCCGACGGTAAGCTCATTGCCGCCCTTGGCAACGACGTTGCAACCCCTGCCGGTTGCACGGAACTGACCGCAAACACTGAGGACGCGGCGCACGAGAAGCACGTGCCTGTTGTCGAGACCGAGCGCGACGGTCACGTGATTCGCGCACGCGTTGGCTCGGTCGAGCACCCCAGCCTGCCCGAGCACTATATTGAGTGGATCGCCCTTGAGGCCGAGGGCCGCTTAGAGGTCCATTACCTTGAGCCCGGCATGAAGCCCGCGACGTTTTTTTGCCGGCGGTTCCAAGACCGGTACCGTCTATGCCTACTGCAACCTGCACGGGCTGTGGTCCGCGACGTTCTAGGAGCGCGCCCCCGCTCGGGGTATCATAGCCAGCATATGCACATGCGAGCGCCGACTGCATCATGCGGCCGGCGCTTTTACTACGATTTCGATGGTTTACGACGGAAAGGGCTGAGCCATGAAGCTCGCGCTTGCACAGATCGATATGCGCCTGGGTGATATTGAGGGCATTTGCGGCCGCATCGAGGACCAGGCTCGTCTGGCCCACGAGCGCGGGGCGCGCGTGCTGTGCGTTCCGGCTCCGCTCTTTATGGGCGCCATGCCCGGTGGCCTGGTGGGCGCTGCCGACTTTGAGCACGACATGCTTGCCGGCTTGACTGGTGTCGCCGAGCGCATCCAGGAGCTTGACATGATCTGCATCGTGCCCGCGGCGGTTTCGTTTGAGGGTCAGCCGCTGCTCGACTACATGATGCTCAAGGACGGTCATGTGGTGCCGGCGCGTTCGAGCATTGCCCTGCAGCGTGGCGAGAACAACGACACGCGTTGGGCGCCGCCGGTGTTCGACGTGGACGCGTGCGCATCGCCGTGATTTTTGACTTGGACCGCGAACTCGAGATGTTGCCGACCGGTGTTGACCTCATTGCGTATTTCCAATTCAATGCGTTTGACATGACCGACCGCGAGACTGCCGCCATTGCCGCCGTTCGCAGCGGCGCCTACCGCAAGATCGCATCCAAGCGCAGCGTGTGGTTTGCCTGTATGGCGCCGGTCGGTGCCTATGACGAGTCGGTGTATACCGGCGGTTCGTTTGTGCTCGACGACTGCGGTCGCGTGGTGGCCCAAGCGCCGTGTTTTGAGGAGAGCCTGCTGGTTCAGGAGATTCAGCGCGGCGTGATGCTCGATGCCCTGGAAGATCACGAACTGCCCGAGTTCCGTTCCGAGGAGTGGCTGTGGCAGGCGCTGGTGCTCGCCGTGCGCGACAACGCCCAGGCCCACGGTGCGTCGCGCGCCGTGGTGGCACTCGAGGGCGACTTGCCGTCGTCCCTGCTGGCGGCGCTGGCCGTCGACGCTCTGGGCCCACGTAATGTGATTGGCCTGGTGCTGGGGCGCAACCGCATCTTTCGCCGGCGCAGGAGGAGGCCGAGGCTGCTCGCTGTGCCGCCGTTCGCGCCATTGCCGAGCGCCTGCATATTCGCACGGTTGAGCGCGATGCGCCGGATGCCGCGCGCGTGCTCGACCGCGATGTGTCGGCGGGCGACGCCGAGCGCCTGCGCTCTCGCACGCTGGGCCTCATGCTGGAGGATACGCGCTCGAGCTGGGTGCGATGGCGTTGAGTCCGCTGTCCAAACCGAGTACGCGCTGGCGGCGCCGGCGCTTTGCGGCGGCTACCAGGGCGATTTTGCGCCCTTTGGCGATGTGTACCTGTCGACGCTTGAGTTTGTGGCGCGTGTGCGCAACCGCGCGTCTGCCGTGGTGCCCCAAGAGCTCGTGACGCTCAACGCGGTGGAAGATTGTATGGAGCGCGTGCTGGCGCAGGCGCTCTCGACGCTCGACGGTCCGGTCGATATGCTCGACCGCGCGGCACAGCTGCTCGGCGGGGTCGAGTCGGGTGAGATCGATGGCGCGCTTGAGGCGCACGTGGACCGCAATCGATCTTTCGACGACATCCCGATGGCCGCTGGCAAGCCTGAGGCCTGCTCGCTGCTGCTGATGCTCGTTCGACAGGGTGAGGCTGCCCGCCGCATGTTGCCGACGGCGCCGATCGTTTCGTCCCGTTCGTTTGCCGAGCGCTCCTGGCCGTACATGCTCGCGTGGTCCGACCTGGGGCTTAACGGCAAGGAGCGTATGACGGTCGATTCGCTGGCGCGCGCCGAGGTGCGCCGTTTTGCTGACGAGGATACGAGCGAGCGCATGCGAAACGAGATGATGGGCGTGCTGGGCGAGCTACTGGGTATTTCGCCCGAGCAGATGGAGGAGCTGCGCTCTGAGGACGGTCAGCGTCGTTTGCACGAGGGAATGAAAAAGTTCGAGGGCGAGGTTCAGGACGCCATCGATAAGATGATGGGCGGCCAGGGTGGCCCGCAAGGTGGTCCTCAGGGTGGCCCGATGCCACATCCGCCGGTTGATCCCCGACAGTTCCCCTTTTTCTCTCAAAATTAACTATGGGATAGGGGCAAGGTTACGCGGTTTTGCCAAACCGCGTAACGAGTCGACGCTGCGCGAGCCCCTGCCGGGCAATCTGCCGCTCAAACCGTCGCTTGCGTACAGAAGTACGCGGCGCTCCTCTTTCGCGACACCTTGCCACGGCAGGGACTCGCTCGCTGACTTATGCCCAACCTATGGTTCAACCTTGCTTGCTAGATACGGTCGCTGTTGTGTTATTCTAGAACAGACGTTCGTGAATGATGCACGGGGCCTTGTCTTGCGCTGTGCTTGTGGCGAGGGGAGGTTGGCTTGGTCATTTTGGGTATCGACCCCGGTTTGGCTCATACGGGTTGGGGGATTATCGAGGAGCGGCGTGGCGAGGTTCGCTGCCGTGCCTATGGCTGCATCGAGACCAGCGCAGGCAGTCCGCTCGCGGTGCGCCTGTCGCATATCGCCCGCGACCTCAAGGGTGTCGTGGAGCGCTATCGACCCGATACCGCTGCTATCGAGAGCATTTACTTTGGCGCCAACGTTCGCTCGGCCATCCCTACGGCGCATGCCCGCGGCGCCGCGCTCGTGGCGCTTTCGGAATGCGCGCTCGAGATTGGCGAGTATACGCCTATGCAGATTAAGCAGGCTGTTGTGGGCACCGGCGCTGCGGACAAACGGCAGGTCGCGTATATGGTTCGTACGCTCACGCAGCTCGATCACGACCCGCATCCCGACCATGCCGCCGATGCCCTGGCCTGCGCCATCTGCACGTTAACCTCAGCCGCACCCGCGCCCTCACCGGCGGCGAGTTCTATCAACAGAGAGGAACCGGATACTGATGATCTCCCAGCTCCATGGAACGCTTGTCGAGGCCACGATGAGTTCTGCTGTCGTCGACGTGTCGGGCGTGGCTTTGAACTCGGCATCTCGGGCAGCACTGCGGCCACGTTGCCGACGCCCGGCGGCGAGGTGCGCCTTTATACCCGTATGCAGGTGCGCGAGGACGCCATGATGCTCTTTGGTTTTGCCTCCAAGGACGAGCGCACGATGTTCGATCGGCTCGTGTCCGTCTCGGGTGTCGGTCCGCGCCTGGCGCTTGCCGTGCTCTCCACCTATACCGTGGGACAGCTGTATTCCCTGGTGATGGCCGAGGACGACAAGGGCATGGCCAAGGTGCCCGGCGTGGGCAAAAAGACCGCCCAGCGCCTCATCTTGGAGCTCAAGAGCACCTTTGCCAAGGACAAGGGCTTTGTGCCGGTCGATGCGATCCCCGGTCAGGTTGCGATGCCCGTGCCCGCCGCCGCTCCTTCGGCGATCGATGACGCCCGTGCGGCGCTCCTTTCCATGGGCTTTAGCCCGCAGGAGACCGAGGTTGCCCTGAGCGGGTATGATGGGCAGGATATGCGTGTCGAGGATCTGCTCGGCGCGGCGCTTAAGCGACTTGGAATGGATGCGTGATGTGGGAAGCCGATGACTCTCAGGACCTGTGGGCGACGCCCGGCAATTCGCCGGCGGCATCCATGGCGCACGGTGAGCGCATGGTGGGCTCGGAGCTGACGTCCGAAGACCTCGATGTCGACCGTACCCTGCGTCCCCAGCGCCTGGACGACTACTGCGGTCAGGAGCATATCAAGCAGAGCCTTCGCGTGCTGATCGAGGCGGCGCAGAGCCGTGGCGAGACGCTCGACCACGTGATCTTTTCGGGCCCTCCGGGTCTGGGCAAGACCACGCTGGCCACCGTTATCGCCAACGAGCTGGGCGCTCAGATCAAGACCACGAGTGGCCCCGCCATCGCGCGTACGGGCGACCTGGCGGCCATCCTTACTAACTTGCAGCCGGGCGATGTGCTGTTTATTGACGAGATCCACCGCCTCAACCGTTCGGTCGAGGAGGTCCTGTACCCCGCGATGGAGGACTTTGCGCTCGATATCGTGATCGGTAAAGGCCCGGCCGCACGTTCGATTCGCCTGGATATCCCTAAGTTTACGCTGGTGGCGGCAACGACCCGCTCGGGTATGCTGACCGGCCCGCTGCGCGACCGCTTTGGCATTTCGTATCGCCTGGACTACTACACGGTCGAGGAGCTCGCCCAGATCGTGACGCGCTCGGCAACCATTCTGGGCGTGACGATCGATCATCTGAGTGCGCTCGAGATCGGCTCACGTTCGCGTGGCACGCCGCGCTTGGCCAACCGTCTGCTCAAGCGTGTGCGCGACTATGCGCAGGTACGCGGCAACGGTCCTATTGAGCTTGACATTTGCCGTCAGGCACTCGAGTTCTTCGAGATTGATGAGCTTGGTCTGGACTGGATGGATATTCGCATTTTGGAGACACTCGCTAAGACGTTCTCCGGACGTGCCGTGGGCCTGACAACGCTTGCCAGCGCGGTGGGCGAGGACCCGGGAACGCTCGAGGATGTCTATGAGCCCTATCTGCTGCAGTGCGGCTTGATGATTCGCACGCCCCAGGGCCGCCAGGCAACGCTTCGCACCTTTGAGCACTTGGGGATTGAACCTACCATTTAGGGCGCTTTGTTTTGGCGGGCTGTTAAGCTATCGCTGAGCATTGGATAAACATATCGCCATTCATCGGTTACGGGTGTTTTACTATTGCGCGCCCGTGCTATGCTGAATTGGTCTTTTTCTCATTCGGTAACGAAAGGACCTCCCATGCCTACTGACATCGAAATCGCACGTTCCGTCACACCGCTGCCCATTACCGAGGTGGCCAAGAACGCCGGTGTCGACGTAAAGCACCTGATTCCGTACGGCTTCGACAAGGCTAAGGTCGACTACTCTCTGCTTAATGAGCCAACTGATCACCAGGCCAAGCTCGTCCTCGTGACCGCCATCAACCCCACGCCTGCGGGCGAGGGTAAGACCACCACGACCATCGGTCTGGCCGATGGCCTGCGCCGTCGCGGCGTCAAGAGTGCTGTGGCCCTGCGTGAGCCTTCGCTCGGTCCCGTCTTTGGCGTCAAGGGCGGTGCCGCCGGCGGCGGCTGGGCGCAGGTCATCCCCATGGAGGACATCAACCTGCACTTTACCGGTGACTTCCACGCTATCGGTGCCGCTAACAACCTGCTGGCCGCCATGCTCGACAACCATATTCAGCAGGGCAACCAGCTCGGTATCGATGTTAAGCGCATCACCTGGAAGCGCGTCGTCGACATGAACGACCGTCAGCTGCGCCATGTCATCGACGGTATTGGCGGCAAGGCCCAGGGCGTGCCGCGCGAGGACGGCTTCGATATCACCGTTGCCTCCGAGGTCATGGCAATCCTGTGCCTGTCCACGAGCATCAATGACCTCAAGGAGCGCCTGGGCGAGATTGTTGTCGGCTACAGCTATGCCGGCGAGCCCGTTCGCGCCCGTGACCTTAAGGCTCAGGGTGCCATGGCGGCCCTGCTCAAGGATGCGCTCAAGCCCAATCTGGTGCAGACGCTCGAGGGTACGCCCGCGTTTGTCCACGGCGGTCCCTTCGCCAATATTGCCCACGGCTGCAACTCCATCATGGCCACGCGTATGGCGATGCGCTTTGGCGATGTCGCCATTACCGAGGCCGGCTTCGGTGCCGATCTGGGTGCCGAGAAGTTCCTCGACATCAAGTGCCGCATGACGGGCGTTCGCCCCAGCGCCGTCGTGGTCGTCGCGACCGCTCGTGCGCTGAAGTACAACGGTGGCGTCGCCAAGGCCGACCTCAACGAGGAGAACCTCGAGGCACTCAAGGCCGGCATGCCCAACCTGCTGCGTCACGTCGACAACATCCAGAACGTTTATGGTCTGCCCTGCGTAGTCGCCATCAACCGCTTCCCGACGGACACCGAGGCCGAGCTTGCGCTCATCGAGTCCGAGTGTCAGAAGCTCGGCGTCAACGTTAAGCTTTCCGAGGTTTGGGCCAAGGGCGGCGAGGGCGCGCTCGAGCTTGCCGATGAGGTCATGCGTCTGATTGAGCAGCCGAGCGAGCTCAAGTTTGCCTATGAGGACGGCGCCGATGTGGCCGACGCTCTTGAGGCCATTGCCACCAAGGTCTACCGCGCCGACGGCGTCGACTTTACGCCGGCCGCCAAGCGCCAGCTCGCCGAGCTGCGCGAGAACGGCTTTGGCAACCTGCCGGTGTGCGTGGCCAAGACGCAGTACAGCTTTAGCGACAACGCCAAGGCCCTGGGCGCTCCCGAGAACTTCCGCATCACGGTGCGCGAGCTCAAGGTTTCCGCCGGTGCCCACTTTGTGGTCGCATTGACTGGCAGTGTTCTGACCATGCCGGGCTTGCCCAAGGTCCCCGCGGCTGAGAACATCGACGTCGACAGCGACGGCAACATCACCGGCCTGTTCTAAGCCTGTTGCCCCTAGCTGCCTGCCCGCCCCGCCGTGCCCCCAGCGGCCCGGGCTGGGCTTTTTTATCCTTAGGCCCGCGCATGTCTTGTAGATACCGACGGGCTCTGCCCATCATAGGCTTTTGCGCGGGTAGAATGCATGGATAACTTGATGCTCACGCGCGACGGAAAGGAATCGTTGCATGGATCAGGACAAGACAACCGTGATGGGCGGCTACGGTTCCGCGCAGGCTGGCGATAGCGCCGATGCGACCCGCGTTGTTCCCAACCTCGGTTATACCGACCCCGCCGCGACGCAGCCTTCTGCCGAGCCCACCCGGGTTATGGGCTATGGCGACACGGCGCAGGATTCTTACGCTACATCTTCGCAAGGCCCCTATGGCAACGCAGCTCCGGACCCGTTTGATTACGCGCCGCAGGATTCTTATGCCGCCTCGACGCCGAATCCCTATGATGACCTGCCGCAAAATCCCATTCCGCAGCCTCAGCAGACGACGTATATGCCTCGCACGGCGCAGTCTCGCTACGAGTCGCGCGAGCCGTATCGCGAGTACCCCAAGTCGATTCCGCAATATGGCGAGGACGAGGAGAAGAAGCCGTCGCGTTCGTCGAGCGTGATCAAGAAGATCCTCATCGTGCTGGCGATCTTCTTTGCGCTGTCGGTTGTGTTTGCCATTGTGTCGGGCATGCTCAACAAGCGAGGGAGTTCAACGGCCGATACCGCTGCCGAGCAAACCGAGTCCGCCTCGTCTAGCACCGTCGATCTGAGCGATATCCCGGGGCAGTACTGGTCCAACGCCAAGAAACTTCTCAGTCGCGCGGCGCCAATCTTTCGAATGCCGTGGTCCTGACTGATGATGGCTCAACGCCCGTCATCGATGCCAACTGGGTCGTTACTTCTGCTTACTATAACGACAGCGGCAACCTCGAAATTCAACTCACGCACAAGAATAGCTCGGGCAACTCGCCCGACGGCCAAAGCGGTACCGACAGCTCGAGTTCCAATACGCTGGAGGACTTGAGCAACAAGGCACAGGAGCTTGGGGATAAGGCCCAAGAGCTGGGCGACACGGCCCAGAACCTGGGCGACACCGCTCAGAACTTGGGCGGCATGGCGACGGATGCCTGGAACGCTCTGCAAAACGGCATCTCGGGCGCTCAGGGAAACTAGCTGTTAAGCGGGCTACAGCTGCTCGGCCGGACGGTCGGGCGAGCTAAAGCCCGAGTCAAACGTAACGACGCATGAGGCATTGGGTCGGCGCTCGTGCACGATGCGCGTGACGAGCTCCAGCAGCTCCTCGTCGGATATGTCAAAGCCGTCGGGACGCACAAGGTCAAACGAAACGAACCCGTCGTGCTCGTGCAGGTCGTGGATGGAGAGCGCGGGATCGATCTGCATGATGCCGCGCTTGACCCAGCCGCGCAGGTCGTCGCCGGTGGTGGCGATGGGGTCACAGTGCAACGTGATGCCGATGCCCATCTGACGCTTGATGCCGTGCTCGATGGTGTCCAAAATCTCGTGGTGCTCAAATGCGTCGCCCTCGCCGGGCATCTCCACGTGGGCGCTGGCAAACTGACGACCGGGGCCGTAGTCGTGCACCATCAGGTCGTGTGTGCCCAAGACCTGCGGATAGGACATGATCTTGTCGCGGATTGCCTGAACGAGCTTGGGGTCGGGCGCTTGTCCCAGCAACGGGCTGATGGCGTCGCGCACTAGACCCATGCCGCTGATGCAGATGAAGATGCCCACACCCAGGCCTGCCCAGCCATCGAGGTCAAAGCCGGTCGTCTGCGAAATAAGCGCCGCCATCAAGACCGAACCCCGAGGTGATGACGTCGTTTTTGGAGTCCTGTGCTGTGGCAATGAGTGTTTCGGAATCGATACGGTTGCCCAGCGCGCGGTTGAATGCGGCCATCCAGAGCTTAACGAGCATGGATGTAGCCAGTGCCGCAAGGGAAACGAGCGTGTAAGCGGTGGGGGAAGGCTTGATGATCTTGGTGACCGACTCGAGGATCAGGTTGATGCCGACGGCGCAAACCAGGACGGCGACAAACAAGCCGGCGAGGTACTCGTAGCGGCCGTGGCCATAGGGGTGGCCTTCGTCTGCCGGGCGGCTGGCGAGGCGGAACCCGAGCAGGCTCACGATGTTGCTCGAGGCATCGGAGAGGTTGTTGAAAGCGTCGGCGATGAGGGAGACGGAGCCAGCGAGCAGGCCCGCGATGCCCTTGGCCAGGCACAGGGTGATGTTGAGGCCAATGCAGATGAGGCTTGCGGCGAAGCCCGCGTTGGTGCGGCAGGAGGTATCGACCGGCTCGCCCTCGCTGCCGGGAACAAGCGTATGTACCAGCTGATTTACAAATAGCATAGCGGTCGTCCTCACAATCATGTTTAAGGGGATAGTGTAGCTCGCGCGGAGGCGCTGTGCACCGATGCTCAGAAAATGCAGCAATGGTCTGCCGGTGCTAACGAGCGAGCCTTCTCGTCTGCCTGGGTGGTCCATTTTGGGCCACATGGGTATGGGCATGTGCCTGTTTGCTCGACATACTTAACGTCGACAGCCCCTGTGCAAAGGAGGACGTTTCCATGGACGAGATGTTTGCCATTAAATGTCAAAACTGCGGCGGCCCTATGTACTCGCACCAGGCTAAGCGCAGCTTGAGTGCGCCTATTGTGGTGCGGTCATTCCGTGGCAGGCGGACGCCGGAGAGCCCAAGAGCGCTTTGGCATTCGCCATACGCCGTTGACGGTGGTGGATGGACTGCTCAAGCTCACGCATGTGTCGCAACTCGAGCGCCCGGAGGACCCGGACTGGTATTTCTTCAATTCGCATTGGCGCAACCAGTCGGTCCTGGAACATCTGCTGTGGGAGGATCGCGGCACGGCGCAGGAGTTCCAAGAGGCCACGCATGTGAGCATTCCTTGCCCCTTCTGCGGAGCGTCCTTTGAGGGCGAGTCAACGCAGCGTGTGTTTGAGTGCCCGTCCTGCGGCAACAAGATCGGCATTGCCGACCTGCTCAAGCCCGGTACGTTTAGCAAACGTCTGACCATGGGCGTGGGTGCGGAGTATGTGCCGGAGCAGGGTATTCCCTGCGAAATCTCACCGCAGCAGGCACGTGCCAACGCGCTGCAGCTGGTGCGCCAGTACCCGGATGCCTTTGCCGGGCACGACGTGGAAGACGCGATCCAAAAACGACATGATGCTCTTCTATTTCCCCATGGCGCTGGCGGACCTGCGTATGATGGCGAGCTTCCCGGGCAAGGGCCTGAGCAAGGAAACCCTGGTGTACTACGAGGTGCTCGACTGGGCGTATCCGCGGGCAAACTATCTGGATGTTCGCCTTATGGGCATTTTGGAGCCATGGGACTTTGCCAAGGTCGGCCCGTTCGATCCCGCCATGCAGGAAGGTGACTTCCGCGTCGTCTCCGTCGATGCGTCTACCAAGGACCAGGTGGTCATTGATAAGCTGGCGCTCGACATTGCCGGCAACGATGCCGAGGCGGTGCTGGGGCTCAATAAAAAGAGCATCCGAACCTGGGCGCGCAAGGCCCGCAAGCATAAGGATGGCCTGGTGATGGTGCCGGTGTACTTTGTCGACCGTCCGGCAACGGACAGCCGCGATGGCGAGCAGGTGCGCATCGCCGTGAACGGCCAGACGGGCCGCGCGGCCGCGGTGGTGTTTAGCGACAAGCGCGAGACGCATATCGTGGCACCGCTCAACCCGAGCCTGCATCTGTCCGGCGAGAGCACCGTGCACGCCACGCCCATCGAGGTCAAATACGTTAAGTCGCCGTTTCTGTACCAGATCGTGCGCCGTGGAGGCGGCGAGCAACCGCGCCAGGTTGCAGCGGCAGCTGAGGGTTCCTACCGAGAAGAAAAGCCCAAACGCAAGGGATTGTTCGCTGCGATTTTGGTAAGTAGGGGAGTGGTGCCGGGGCGTCGGGCTGCATCGCAAGGTCATGAGACGAACTTAAGACTGCTGGGAACGTGCTACCATTGCCGATAGCCTTAATCTTGTAAGAAGCGGAGGCAGATTATGGGTTTTGCGGATCAGCAGCTTCAGCTTCAGGTACCGTATTCTCCTGACGACACGTTTAATGCCTTGAAGGCAGCTATGGAAAAGCTGCCTAAAGTAAAAGTTGATAGTGCATCGCCCACAACAAGAACAGTTGCAGCCGAGATTGGTATGAGCCTTTGGTCTTGGGGCGAAAATATCAGTATTTCGGTTGTTCCAGTTGAAGGCGGATCTGGCGTTACTGTCAAGTCGTCATCTAAGGTCAGGGCAAACGTATTAAACGGGGGCAAAAATGCAAAGAATATTGCCGAGATAGTCGATGCCCTATCGAAGGAGCTTGAGCGGTATCCGCAGGTTTCACAGACTATTGAGACGCTGGGCGGATAGTGATTGATGTAGTTGCAAGGCTTGAGAGGCTTGCAACGCTGCGTGATAGTGGAGTGCTTACCGAGGAAGATGTTGCTGCAGAAAGGACAAAATCTTTTTGTAATCAGACACGGTGGTTGGATTTGCATTCTATTATTGAACTTGGTTATACCAGGCTGAAAATATCGTGTGTAATAAAGGTGCGTAGTAGTCTCGTCTTGATTGGCAGATGTAAATAAACGGTGGAACGGCTGTAAAAGAGCCTTGCCACTGGGTAAAATCAGGATGTGCCGCGGAACCCGCTCCTCAGTCGGTCAACTTTGGAAGCGCGGGCAACGCAGGTGCTATCGTCTTAAAGGGTCGGGCTGCAACCGACCCTTTTCTATGACTCCCTTCGCTATCCGTTACTGCTTATATTCCCGCCAGATCGAGTAGAGGTTCCGGGCAATGCCGGTCACATACATCGAGAGGCGCAGGATTTCAAGAAACAAGTTCATAGGCTTCACCCCAATCGGAGATCGGAGCGTTGCCCGCAGGCGGATTCCGCGGCGGTCAAGATTTTACCTCACAGGCCGCGGTGGGAGACATCCTATCCACCCCCTGGTTTGGAGCAGTGTCGATCTGACGGGCAATCAAGCCTTTAGCTCTCTTTGAATTGAGCAAGCATCTGCCCGAAGAAGCTGAGCCCGGATGGCTCATAAATGAGTGAGCCGCCATCTTCGGTCCGGTAGACCCCGCAGGGGAGGTAGCGCCCGTCGGGAAGGACGTAAAGGTTTTCTTCCTCCATCAGTCCCGTTGGGAGTATCGGGGTCTCGTTTTCGCCCATTTGGAACTCATCGATATTCGCGATCTTCCTCTCCATGATGCCTCCTACCTTATTTCTTGAATGGCGCCCTAAAACAAGCAGCTCTCAATCAACTCTTTACCGCGCAGGGTGTCGATCCATTTCTGCGGAATTGCGTCCATGCCGTATGCTGCGCCGGCGAGGGCGCCTGCGACGGCTGCGGTGGTGTCGGTGTCGTCGCCCAGGTTGACGGCGGCAAGCACACAATCATCGTAGCTGTTAGTGTTGACGAAGCACCAAGTGGCTGCCTTAAGCGTGTCGCGCACGAAGCCACCCGACCTGATTTCGTGCTCGGGTGCATCTTTCAGACAGAGTGTCCATTCGGGGAGCGCGCCGTCCATCTCGGACCTCAACAGTTCGATGAACTTGACACATGACTCGGTCGATGTTCTATGAGCGTGGGTGATTGCAGAGACCTCACGGATCTCTTTGTCTGTTGCATCGGCAAACGCCAGGGGTGCGATGCGCATGAGCGAGCCGTTGCCGTTGTCGCGCTCGCCGGAGCCACCCTTGCCGGAGCGAAGGGCGCGGGCGGTCGTTCCTCCGTAGTCGAAGACGCCATCAATCGTGTACTCGTCGTTGGCGATCCAGCTCACGAATTTGTCGCGCATGTCCTCGGTGTCAATGCGGCCGAGCTCTCTGATGGAGTCGCAGGTGGCGAGCGTCATAGATGTGTCGTCGCTCCAGGTGCCGGCGGTCTGCTCGTGCGTGCCGTAGCCGATCATGTCGGTGCATTCGAACGTGCCACGAGGTCTGAACTCGTAGGGAACGCCCAGCGCGTCACCGACGGCAAGCCCATAGATGCAGTCGCGCAGTGTTGTTTTCGGTCTGTGTGTCATGGAAAGCTCCTCTTTTCCCGGGTGATGTGGAGCGCCGTCGGGGGTATCGGTCGCAACGTGCTGCTATCCTTGCACTTCGCCATTAGTCGCTTCGTTGATGGCGCGGTACTCGGCACTCAGCTCGCGTGCCAGCTCTTCCTTGCTTGGAAGATGCGGCAGGTATTTGGCGGCAAACACTTGGTCGTTGTCTTCGGGCAGCGTGTACTCGACGATCGAATCGCTTTTGTCCGCGCAGAGCACGATGCCTATGGGCGGATTGTCGCCTTCGTTCATGAGCTCACGCGTGTAGTAGTTCACATACATTTGCATCTGGCCCAGGTCCTGATGCGTAAGGTCATCGGTCTTAAGGTCGATGAGCACGAAACAGCGCATCAGATAGTTGTAAAACACAAGGTCAATATAGAAATGGCGCCCATCAAAGGTGATGCGCTTTTGGCGCGCCTCGAAAGCGAAGCCACGGCCAAGCTCCAGCAGGAACTTCTGAAGATGCGTGATGAGCGCCTGCTCTAGATCGCTCTCGCGAAACGCAGTATCGTCCGAGAAACCTAAAACTCCAGCACATATGGGTCGCGGATGATATCCTCGGGGCGACGAGCCGGGGCGCGCTTTTGGATTTCCTGGGTGACGGCCTCCTTGTCCTTGCTGGCAAGTAGGCGCTCTCGGAACATGGTGTTGATCTGGCGCTCGATCTGGCGCGTGCTCCAGCGAGAATTGGCGCATTCGTTCATGTACCAGGCGCGAGCATCAGGGTCGGGAATGCGCATCAACCTGCGGTAATGAGTCCAGCTCAATTCGCTACGCAGTGCGTCGCGAATTGGAAACGCAAGAAAGAACTGACGCATATTGCGAAGGTTTGCGATGCCAAAGCCTCTTCCGAAATCCGCGGTAAGCCTTCTGGAGAGGCCCGCAATCAATGCCTCTCCATATGCTGCGCGCTCCTCTCCGCCCTGTTCATCAACAATGCTCTTGCCGATCTCCCAAATATGCCTCAACCATCGCAAAGTTAACGGCGGTATATGCCTTGTTGCGAGCGGCGTTGAGAATCGAGGAAACCTGCTTGTAAAAAACTTCTGGCACGATTGTCGATTCCCCGCGGTTTACCAGTTCACCCATCAATATCGCCCGACTTTCCTCTTGAGGAATGCATCTTTATTACATTTAGTTTAAAGCCTCGCGCGGACACGAATTGCTGCGTTGTCTGGCACCTTCGCATGGGGGCCTTGCGGTGGTTAAAATGTGACCATAAAGGCCGTTTTAGCGAACCCCACGGGAGTGACATGCATGGACAAGAACACGCTGCTATTCCAGGACAAAGGTTCGGGTAGGTTTAAAGACGTCAAGATCTACCCTAACCGTATTGAGGTGCTCAAGAAGGGCACGTTTGGTGGCAAGCACACCGAGATTGTTTACCTTAAGGACATCACTGGGGTCAACAGGATCAAGGGCCGCGACGTTTTTCCTACGTAACAGGCTGTTGACCGCTTGTGTCTTTAGCCTGAGCAGTCGTGCGAAGGCCCAGGAGTTTGTTAACGCGCTGAACATGGTGATGTAGTCGAAAGCGGCGTTCGGGCCAAGGTAAAAATCGGGGGCACAGAACGGTGTTCTGCGCCCCCGATTGAGTCGATGTGTCTAAAAGGCTGGCTTGCCTATTCGCTGTCGTCCCCAGCGTTTTCGCGGTCATTTGCAAGCATCGCTGCGCCGGCGACTGTCGTCGCCACGGCGGCGGCAGCGAGCCCGGCGGCGATGCCAGAGCCGTCGCCTGTGCCGGCAAGCTTTCCGGCCGAGCTTTTGCCCTTGCCGTTCTTGTCGGCGCTACCTGCGTTGGAGCCCGTGCCACCGTCGGTGCCGGCGCCGTTGCCGCCCGCGTTGCCCGAGGCTGCAACGGTAAAGCTTGCGGCTCCGTCGCTGGCGAGCGTGTAGTTCTGCGCCGCGTCGCCCAAGAGACCGTTCACGCGCACCCAGTACGTTCCTGCGGCAAATGTTTCGCCCTCGGCCATTGCCGTGCCCGGAGCGCCGTTCGCGTCGTGCACAAACTCGAGCTGGGCCGTGCAGGCATCGGTTTCGAGCTTGCCCTCGAGTGATGCCGCAATCTTGGCGCGCACGTCTTCGCCGGCCTTAAGGCCTTCGAGTCCCTCAAAATGGGGCGTCAGCGCGCGTGGATCGATATCGATGGGCACAGAGCCCTGCAGCCCCGTAACGGTCTCGTTGCCCAGGCGTCGACATCCACGTATTCAATGGCAAACGCATGGCCCGAAGCTGTCGCGTTGAGCGCGTTGCTGCTGTCGGCAAGGCGGAAATGACCCTCGCCAACGGTCTTGCCATCCTGGAATGAGGCATCGCTCAGCGAGTCGCCGTACGTCATGCGCATGCGGGTCGGGAGATAGTACGGGAGATAGTACGAAGCCGTCTGCTTGTGCTCCGTATCGTAATTGCGCTGGTAGATGCTCCGGGCCAGCGCCGCATCAACAAAGTCGGATGCGATGATGCCAATGTGCTTGAGGTAATCTGACTTTGTATCCTCGGTGCCGCTGGGGTTGATGTACGGGCTCTTATACAGATGCTCGTTGACTACTCGTGCCGAGGTAAAAGGATTGCCTCCGTGCGACAAGCCCGTGCAGCTGGTGTAGTTGATAGACCAGCAGCGCTCCAGGACTTGCTCCTTGGCCCCGTTATCGTCCTCGACATCTACCTCGTTGCGCGTGCGCCCGGTCGTTTCCTTCAGCGCATTATCGACCCAGCTGAGCTTGTCGGTTCCCGTGAGTTTGTACTTGTCCTGGGCGTATACCTTGGTGCAATAGGGCTCTTTGTCGCCTGTTTCCCCCGCGGCTTCAAAGCCCCGCGCGTCTTGGACGAGACACATAGTGGCGCTGTCGGAGTGAGCCTTGATCTTGTCATCCCATTCGGTAAGGTCGAGGCCCCACGTGTGGCCGCTTACACTGTTGCCGGCGAGCCTAAATCGACGCAGCAGAACGATCTTTCCGCGCACCTCGTGTAGCGTGGGGATTCGGCTCGACGTATAGAACAGTTTGGGGTTGTCGTCCAAAACCTTGGCGAAAGCCGTCGTAACACTTTCGTCGGTAGCCTCGTCGTTGCCTCGTGATACAAGCATGATGAGCGCTTCTGTCGGGTTTTCGTTCAAAAACGTTTTGAAGTAGCCTATGACATCGGAAAGATGCATAAAAGTACGCGTCTTTTTTTTGAGCAGGTAGTAATCCCCGTGGTCGATACCGGGGTCGTCGCCCTTTCCGAGCCGGATATCAAAATAGCGAATGCCTTCGAGCAACTGCGTGGGAATGTAATCCTGCTGGCATTTTACTTGCGAGGATTGGGGCTCAGTGTCGTTGTCCACGCTGCAGGTGCCCGAATCGTGCGTACCCGGGATGCTCAGCTCGTCGAGGAACTTGTTGTCGTCGACGTATTTCATCCAACATGGCCCATCGACGTAGCTGCTGTACGTGATCCAGTCGAGGCTGCTAACCGTGGCATCGTTCTTTTTCATGTCGTAACCGATAAGTTCGAGCTCCCACGGAATGCTCTTACTCTTATGGCAGATCTTATTGTTGTCCTGGTCTTCGCCGTTCGATTCTATTGCCAGGTACTTAATGTCTTTTTTTCTCGGTTTCTTTCTCGACCGTGCGGTCTCGGATGATATAGGTTCCGTTTGATTGACGCTCGAACGCAAAAGCGCGGCTGGGCTTGTTGTCATACTCGCCGCCCCATACGTGGATGACCTTTCCATCTTTGTCCGAGTCGTCGTCGACCGACCAAATGCTGTAGCCCGTCTTTTTATGCTCTTCGAAATTGAGCAAGGTGCGGATGGCATACCAATTTGTATTTTCTGTATCGGTCGCTACGTGCTCAAGGATGAGCTTGCTGGACGTGCCGTCATTAAACAGGTGGCAGACGTTGCCGATGACGTTGCCGTCTTCGTTGACGCTCGCGGTGCGAAAATAGCCCGCGGGGCGAAGGCGAATGACGAAATTACCGAGGTGCTCCGCCGGTTTGGGCGTGTCGTCTGCAAATGCCGCTCGCAGGGGAATGCCCGGTGCCGCGGTTTCTGGCAGGCTTGCAAGCGGCGACAGCGCCGCAAGACCTAAGCCCAGCGTAAACGCTCGGCGACTGATGGCATGATGTTCGGCCATGACTCCTCCATTCGCAGGGTGCGGTTATGCGATAGTTTTGGTCACTATACTGCCCAGATGTTTAAAGGCGTCGGCTTAATTGCCTGCGCGGCGCTATAAATCGGCGGGCGGACGTGTTGGGATGCTTGCCTATTTGTGCTGCTACCGCGCTGGGGGTGGTTTTGCCGCCCGGCACCCTCGCGTTCGCCGGCTACCGGCATAAGAAAGGGAGGGCCGGTTTACCGGCCCTCCCTGGGTACGAAGCGCTGGGGCACCGCCGCTTGTTAGCGCTGCGCCCGTGTTTCCCGTTGCGCTCGCCAGTCGCTTAGCGCTTGATCTCGATATCGTCGAGCTTGACGTCCATGGCCTCAGTCTTGGCCTTGGCGATGTCATCGGCAAATTCCAGGGACTTCATCATGGCTTCGACGGCGTCCTTGTGCTCCTCGACGTTGTCGATGCGCACGTAGACGCTGCCGCCCTCACGTCGGTGAAGTACTCAGTCGTTACGCCGCCCGAGTGCGTGAAGTAAGCACTGCGCCAGGTCTTGCCGTTGTATTTAACGGGGTCGCTTTCGGTCCATCCGGAGTTGGCCTTCCACTTTGCCTCGTAGTCGAACAGCTCGTCAGCGTTCTTGTCAGAGTCGAAGACAGGGATGAAGCGATCGCTGGCGTGCTCGCTCTCGGTGAACTTAAACTGGGCCCTGTCGGCGGTGTCGCCGGCAACGTCGGTGATCTCGACGCCCTCGGGCACCTCGACCTTAAACCAAATGAAGTCGGTCCTCATATCCACGGCTGGCTTTTCTGCGCCGCCGCCACCGCCACTGCCGGTAGCGCCGCCGCTTCCGCCGCAACCCACCAGCAACCGCGGCAAAGAGACTCATGCAGAGTGTGAGAATCGCAAAGGCCTTCTTTTTCATGGTCGTGTCCTCCTCGATCTGTAACCGCCCATGGATTACCTGCCTTTACTGTACGCGTGGACGGCTCGCTAGGGTGGGCCATGTGTCCCATTCTGAGGGCCGGATTTGCGCCGACAAGTGGCAATATGCGCGGGTCCAAAAGAGGGGAGGGCCGATGCCTGTCGGCCCTCCCCGGGGTTGGGTGCCCGTTGCTTTAATGGGGCGCATGTGCGCAGGTGCGCGTAGGCGCGTGCGGGTGTCCCGTTACTTGAGCTCGATGCTCGAAATCTCGACTTCGCGCGCCTCGGAAACTGCCTCTGCCATGTCATCGGGGAACTCGATGGAGTTGAGGAGCGTCTCGGCTTCTTTCTTGTGCTGGTCGAAGTTCGAGATGAGGACGTAGACGCTTCCCGGCTCAACGTCGGTAAAAGCATGGTTGAGATGCCGCTGTTGTCCTCGAATGTTCCGACGAGCCACGTCCTGCCGTTATACTCGACGGACCCGCCATCCTTCCACTGGAACGTATCCCCCTTCTTTTCTGCCTGGTCGGCGTGGGATTCCTCGGCTGTCATCGCTTTTTTCCAAACGGGGATAAAGCGATCGGCCGAGGCGTTCTCGTCTTCGGGGAAGGTGAGCTGGACCCTGTCGGCATTCTTGCCGGCGGAGTCGCTTACGCCGACGCCTCGGGCATCTCGACCTTAAACCAGATAAAGTCGGTCTTCTTGGCGACGGGGGCCTTTTCCTTGCCCTCGCTCTTGGATGCGCTGCTGCCCCTGCCCGATGCGTTCCCGCCGCAGCCGACAAGGGCAAATGCGGCAAAGAGGGCGATGCAAAGGGAAAGGATTGATAGGGTCTTTTTCTTCATGGTGGCGTCCTCCTTGTCTGCCAGGGACATCGTGTGCCGCGGATCGCTGGGGCGGCGGTTGCGCGTGCACATGATGACTTTGTTTGCTGTGCGGTGATTCCTCCATTCGTCGTCCGGTGCCGTGATGAGCGTTGCCCCAACATGGGGCTCCTTACCTATATGTATGCCCCAGTTGCCGCTGCCCGGGAGTCTCGAAACGTGGGCCATGTGTCCCATGTTTGCGTTGGCATGGCCTATCGTTCGTCATAGAGATCCGCGATGGCCAGGTGCGCTGACGCCCATGTGCTTATGGGCTAGACTTAGCACCATTACGTGTTCGATGCGGTTGGTCGGCGGTTGCCGCCTGACCGATGTATATGACTTGAAGGTGCATGTGTATGAGCCAAGAGATGATGGACAAGACCTGCCGCGGGTTTGCCGAGGCGCTGGCCGCGCGCGAGCCGGTTCCCGGCGGTGGCAGCGCGAGCGCCTTTGTGGGCGCGCTGGGCGCCTCGCTGTGCGGAATGGTTGCCCGCTACGGTGCGACCAATCCCGCGCTTGCTGATCGTGCGGATGACCTGACGCGTGCGTTTGCCCATGCTGATGAGCTGGCCCAGGAGCTTGTCGAGTTGGTTGCCGAGGACGTTCGCGCCTATGGGCGGGTGTCCGCGGCGTACGGTATTCCGCGCGACGATCCGGCTCGAGCGTCCGCGATTCAGGATGCGCTGCATGTGGCCGCTATGCCGCCGTATCGCATTATGGATGCCTGCGGGCGTGCACTGGCGCTGCTCGAGGACATGGCCGACAAGGGTTCGCGTCAGCTGCTGTCCGATGTGGCGTGCGGCGCCGTGTTCTGCCGTTCCGCTATGCAGGGCGCGAGCTTGACGCTCTTTGCGAACACCACGTCTATGAAGGATCGCGCTCGTGCTGAGGAGCTCGAGACGGCGTGTGATGAGTTGCTCGACATGTGGTTGCCGCGCGCCGATGCGCTGGCGCGCCGCGCCGCCGACGCCGCAAGGAAGAGGGGATAGCCATGGCTGAACTGCTGAAGGGTGCCCCCGTTGCTCGCGTTTTTGACTGAGGAACTTGCTGCTCGCTGCGTGGCTTTGCGCGAGCGCGGCGTTGTGCCGACGCTGACTATCGTGCGCGTGGGTGAACGCGAGGACGACCTATCCTACGAGCGCGGTGCGCTCAAGCGCTGCGAAAAGGTTGGCATTGAGGCTCGCCGCGTTTTGCTTCCCGCCGATGTTTCGCAGGACGAGCTGTTGGCGGCCATCGAGGACATCAATACCGATTCGTCTGTTCATGGCTGCCTGATGTTCCGCCCGCTGCCCGCCGGCCTTGACGAGGATGCGGTTGCCGCGGCACTCGATCCTGCCAAGGACGTTGACTCCATGACGCCGGTTTCGCTGCTCACCACGCTTTCGGGGCGCGGCGAGGGTTTTGCCCCCTGCACAGCCGAAGCCGTGCTTGCTTTGCTGGATCATTACGGCGTTGAGCTGGATGGAGCTAAGGTTGCTGTGGTCGGGCGCTCGCTGGTGATCGGGCGTCCTGTTGCCGCCATGCTTACGGCGCGCAATGCGACCGTGACGACGTGCCATACGCATACGCGCGACCTTGCTGCCGAGTGCCGTGCTGCCGACATTGTGGTTGCCGCCGTTGGACGCGCGCGTACGATTGACGTGGATGCGGTTCGCGAGGGCCAGACGATCATCGATGTTGGCATTAATTGGGACGAGGCCGCTGGCAAGCTGGTGGGTGACGTCGATTCTGATGCTGCGGAGCCGGTCGTTAACGCCATCACGCCCGTGCCGGGCGGCGTGGGCGCTGTGACGACGGCGATCCTCACTAAACACGTGATCGAAGCGGCCGAGCGGGTAGCGCGCAGAGATGTGGTGTAAGAGGCGGGGAATGCCCCGCCTCCGCCCTTTCTTGAAAGGGAGGGGACACCGCCTAGAATTCGTCGTTGGAGTAATGAAGGTGACGAATGGAAGGAAAGGCGA
>ENA-OQBU01000062-OQBU01000062.1-human-gut-metagenome-genome-assembly--contig:-NODE-62-length-33705-cov-4.883287_pt1 | contig 33705 bp, 42 predicted proteins | sample MGYA00242492_ERZ504566 | MGnify/ENA primary metagenome ERZ504566 (study PRJEB26092, sample SAMD00036261) | human gut metagenome | host: Homo sapiens | study: EMG produced TPA metagenomics assembly of...
TTTTTTTGCAGTCGGACTCCTCTCTGTCCGACCACAAAACCGCCGTTTTTTAATCACACAACACAGGCAAGCTTATATTGATTACTTCTGCTCTCCCGGCTTCGGAATGAGCAGGGATGCGCAGAACGCGAGGCCGAGCAGAATCACACCGCCAACCATGGCTGCGATGTAGCCGCTGGTCGCACCGCCGGATGCGGTGAACGCGTTCTGAGCAGCGTACAGCACTGCATAACTCAGACCGGCACCCAGGTTGAATGCACCGGAGTTCAGACCAGGCAGGTAGCCCGGATTGTCTTCCGGAGAGAGCACGATGCCCAGACCGTTCAGCATGATGTTGGCAGTACCTGCGTAGGAAACACCCAAAGCCAAAGACATGACCACAAGTGCCCAGATGCTCGGAACGTTGCACACGAAGATGCCGAACAGCACGCCCACAACAGAGACGATCAAGCCAGTACGCAGCACCGCACGGTAGCCGAACTTCGAAGCGAGCACGCCTGCGACCGGACCGAATGCGAGACCGATCAACGCATACGGAGTCAGGGTGGCGAACGATACCACGCTGGCGCTCATGCCGGCGCCGACTTCGGTATCCTGAGCGAGAGCAGGCACGATACCGTTCATGATGGCGAACACGCCGGTCATGGTAAGCAGGGTGGTCAGCAGCAGACCCCAAGTACGACGCTGCTTGAGGTAATGCGTGGTGACCATCGGAGCCTTCTGACGCTTCTCAACATTCCAGAACACCACGAACAGCACGGCTGCAATAATGATTTCGACAGCGACCAGCGCCCAATTGGCGGAGCCCAGCTTCTGAATCTCGTTGATGGCCAGATATGCGGCCAAGAATGCGGCGGCAAGGGAAACCACGCCAACCCAATCCATCTTCGGAGTCTCGGAAGCGGTGGATTCTTCCGCATACACGAACACAAGCACAATGGCAAGCACCGCAACGCCAACCATGACCCAGAACACGGAACGGAAACCGAACGTGCCAGCAAGCCAGCCGCCAAGAATAGCGTCGACACCGCCGATGCCACCATTAACGGAAGTCAGAATAGCCATGAGCTTGGCGTACTTCTTATCTTCAGTAACCTTGGCGTGCAGCATGATCAGCGTCATCGGCACAATCGGACCGGCAACACCCTGAATCACACGACCGATCATCAGCATCGGCACGTTGACCGCGAGCGCGGAAACCACGCAGCCCAAAGCGGTAAGCACAAGAATGCCAAGCAGCACTTTCTTGCGACCGATCAAATCGCCGAGTCGCGGCAGGAACAGCGAGAACACTGCGCACGAGGTGAAGAACACCATCTGGGTCAAGCCAATCTGCGCATCGGTGGTGTTGAGTTCAACACGCATGGTCGTCAATGCAGGCGAAAGCATGGACGCGTTGAGCTGGAACGCGAAGATGGCTGCCATCAATGCTGCCATCAATGCGACGACGGACTTGCCGCCTTCGTCGAGCATTTTGCTGTTTTTGGTCTCTGTCATTAGAGCACCCCTTTACTTATCTTTCTCTTCTTTCAGCCGATGGTCTTGATTGCGTCGGTTACCAAATCCCAGAATTTGTTGAAATCAAGCTTGACTGCAACCTGGGTGTGGCATTCTTCGGCGCTCGGCTCTGGACCTCGCAGGTCGGCGACGGTCATGCCAAGTGTGAGATCTCCATGGATTTCGACATCAACCGGGCAACGACGGGTGGTCATGACGCTCGGATCAATGAGGTATGCCACCGTGCACGGATCATGGACCGGAGGATCGATGAAATCTTGATTGTCTTGATAGGTCTTGCGGAAGAAGTCCATCAGACCAGACACGAACTTGGCGAGATCAGTGCCAACGCCTTCGATACGCTGCTGCACTTCGGGCGTGCACAATGCCTGATGCGTCAGATCCAATCCGACCATGGTGATCGGCCAGGCTTCATTGAACACGATGTGAGCGGCTTCCGGATCGACCTTGATGTTGAACTCGGCCACGGCACTCCAGTTGCCCACATGGTATCCGCCGCCCATAAGCACGACTTCCTTGACACGTTCAACAATGCGCGGCTCCATGCGGGCAGCCATGGCAATGTTGGTCAGCGGTCCGGTCGGCACCAGAGTGATGGTGCCTGGCTCGTTGCTCATAATGGTGTCGATAATCCAGTTGACGGCATGTCCGGCTTCCAACGGACGGCTGGGTTCAGGCAGTTCAACGCCGTCAAGACCGGTTTCGCCGTGAATGGAAGCTGCCACTTCCTGCTTACGCACCAGCGGACGGTCACATCCGGCATGCACCGGCACGTCGGTGGCATGCGCCTTTTCCAGCACTGCACGGGCGTTGTAGGTCACCTTGTCAAGGCTCTGATTGCCACCTACCGTGGTGACGCCCAGCAGATCGATATTGGGATTGCCCACGGCAAGCAGGATGGCGACGGCGTCATCATGTCCCGGATCGCAATCAAGGATGATTTTCTTGGACATTATGGTTCCTCCTTATGTACTCCAACTTTGAACCGATAATGAGGTGGTCGACGATTGACTGACTCCGGCTCATCGGTCACACAACTTGTTGCAAGGCCGGCAATGGCCTTTGATATCAGCGACTTCCGAAACCTTCGAGCAGTTGTTCGGCTGCCTGAAGATCGATGTCACGAGGTGTGTTTCCCGCAAAACGCTCGTCAACTACGGCCTGCGCATTGGAAACGAGTTCTTCAACGCTGATGCCGTAATCCTCAACAGGATGCAGACCGAGCATGCGGTCGCGGAAATCCTTGAACGCTCTGCTTGCGATAATCGCAACCTGCTCGTCCGGCGCATTTTCCGGGTAGACCGCACCTAGAATCTGACCGATCTCACGAACCTTATGCGCACGTACGGGAGCAACGAACTCCATAACCGCCGGCAACGCGTAGCCAACGGCTTCACCGTGCACGATGTGGTATTTCGCTCCGAGCACGTGTGCGATGGAATGCCCCGCAATGTTCCCGCATTGTTCAGCATCCATCCTGCAAGCGTCGACGCGACCATCACACGTTCCCTGGCTTCACGATCCTGACCGTTTGCCACAGCACGCGGCAGATAGTTGTACAGCAGGAACATCGCTTTTTCGCAAATGGCATCCGTGACCGGACTTGCCATTCGGGAAAGGTATCCTTCCGCGGCGTGGCAGAATGCGTCAAGTCCGCAAGCAATGGTCATTTTTGCGGGCAGTGTCAGCATGAGATCCGCGTTCAGCACGGCATATTCGCTGACTGCCGGATCGGCAAGCACCGCGAGTTTACGACCGGTGGATCCTTCGGTGACCACCAGCGCGTTGGACATTTCGCTGCCGGTGCCGGCGGTGGTCGGAACTGCGATCATACCGTTGCATAGTGCGATCGGCTTGGCTGGATCGGTGTATTCGATGATGGATCCGCCGTTGACACGCACGATGTTGATGCCTCGGGCAACATCCATGGAACTGCCACCGCCGATGGCGATGATGCTGTCAGCCTTATGTGCTTCGAATGCTTCGACGCCGGATTCCACGGTTTCGCAAAGCGGGTCGGGCTTGACCTGGTCGAATACCGCCACATCGACACCGACCTGTTCAAGCTTGGTACGTGCGGCAACGACCAGCGGCATGCTTCCGACGAAGGAATCCGTGACCATCAGCGGACGAGAATAGCCCGCAGTCTGCATGATATCGACCAGAGTCTCCCCTAAATCGTCAGTGCAGACCACTTTGACGGGTTGCAGCAGTTTGACTTCCATAGCCATCGGTCACTGTCCGATCTTTGCGGCCGCAGCGTCGGCATTGATGCAGAATTGACGAACCTTGTCGATGTCTTTCTCCATGTAGCCGCCGTCATATTTGATGCTGGTCTTCGTCAGGGAGTCCACGCCATACGGCTTGCACTGTTCGATGGCTTCGGCAACATTGTCTGGTCCAAGACCGCCAGCCATGATGACCGGCTTTCCGCATTCGGCCACAATACGGGCGCAATGCTCCAGTCGTGGGTCAGACCGCTGGCACCAATGCCGGTGTCGGGGGCCAGACCGGAGTCCGTGAGGATGAAATCGCAGTATTGTGCGTACTTCTTGGCACGATCGACGGCGGATTCATCGTCAACGAGCACGGCCTGCATGAGTTTGGTGTTCGGAGCGGCTTCCTTAAGTCGGGCCGCGAATGCTTCATCTGCGGCGTACCCATCGCCTGCGATATGCAGAATGTCAGGCCGCACCTCTCTGGCAAGCTCGATCATCTCGTCGGGATCGTTGGTCAGCATGATGGCCACGGAGGTGACGCCACGACGCTTGCATTCGTCGAAAATGCGGTGCACGCGTTCGATTGGCACACGATGTGCCGGAACGCCACCATTCTGCATCGGCACCAGTCCAATGTTGTCGGCACCAGCTCCATGGTTTTGACGGCCTCATCGTATTCGATCAGAGAATAGATCTGCTTGACTACCATTGTCGGTTCTCCTTGTGTTTGTATGGGTTGATGGACGTGTGATGTAGCAAAATTCAGGCGGTACGCACTTCGTCGAGCAACGGCTCGATCTCGCCGGACATCTTCTTACGTATGCGTTCCACGGTGATATCGGGCACTGCTTTTGTGCATTCGAGCGCGATGCTGGATGCTGCCTGCGCAATTTTGCCGACTTCTTCAAGATCTCGATCGGGGTTATCGAAGAAGCTCCAGGTGATGGCTGCCATGCCGGCATCTCCGGCCCCATTTGCCGTGGCGATTTCGGTGCGGTATGGCGGCACATGCTTGAAGCTGTATTCGTCGTTTTCGTGTCTCGCGCACAGGATTCCGTTGGCACCCAATGAAATGAATACGTTCTTCACGCCCCTGTCGAGCAAGGTCTTCGCTGCGGCACCTGCCGAATACTGGTCGGCGATACCGATGCCGGTGAGTACGGATGCTTCCAAATCATTCGGCTTGAGCACGGTCATCTTGTTGAGGATCGTGTCGAAACGGTGCGCTTTGACTGTGGAAACGGTGTCTCCGAACAGTGGCGCGGTGACGTGTTCGCCAATCCATGCCATGGTTTCCGGTTCAAGATTGGCGTCAAGCAGGCAGATGGCGGCACCGTTGATGAAGTCGAGGCGAGATTCGAGGAATGCCGGATTGATTTCCTTGCAGATTTCCATGTCGTTGACGGCCACCAGCAGATCGCCCGTATCATCGGTGATGAACATGTAGGTGGAAGAACGGCGTCCTTCCAGCTGTGCGGCATAGTCAAGATTGATGTTGTTGGCCGCGCACGAACGTTCCAGGGTCTTGCCGTTTTCATCGTCGCCGTAGACGGTGATCAGGTATGTCGGCATGCCCAGATGAGCCATGTTCTGTGCGATGTTCTGCCCGACACCACCTGCGGACATGCTGACGACGCCCGGATTCGAGTCTCGGTCCACTACGGTGCTCGTCGGTCTACCACAGATGTCCATGTTCATGCCACCGATGACCACAACGTAACGGTCAGGAACAGTATTTCCTGAAGTCATATCCGCCATGGATATTGCCTCCTACATTTTCGGGGATATATCTGCCTTGATACACCCTTGATGAAACGTTTTTATCTTCAATTTAGAATACAACAAAAGTTTAAGCCAGTCAACTTTTGCTTATATTTCATCGATGTAACATATGGAAAAATCGCGTGTCTCGCGATTACGAAAGAAACAAATGTAAGACCGCCATACCTGCGTTACTGCAGCAAATCAGCTTTGCGCCGCACAGCTTCTTCAGAAAAATCAGCGCAAATCGACTGCACCTGAGACATATTCATCGCAGCCGCCGCAGACGCATATCTAGCGCATTCCCGCTGTGTTTTATGCTCACGACGCGCCCACACCAGCGCACTCAACGCCGCCGACGCACCACCATTGGTATATCGACGTTCCTCCGCCCTTCCCGGCAAAGACCAGAAAAAGCTTTCATGTTCGCAGCAGTACAGCATGTCCGAATCATCCACAAAAAGAAACACATTACGCACACCGGACCGCAGCAAATGTTCGGCGCAATCTCTGGCACTGGCCTCGTCATGCACCTCAATCCCCGACACGAATTTGGCTTCGGCGGAATTAAGCACCATAGTGTCGATGCGATCGAGCACCGGCGTGATTCGCGCCGCTTTATTAACGGAAACCACGCGCACGAAAATCGGTCGACTTGTTTTTTTCGCAAACCCCATGCTATGGCATCAGACGGCAAGCTCGAATCAATCGCCACCATTTCCGCATTGACGATGGTCTGCTCTCGTTGCGCTAGAAATTCCGGGGTGATTTCCGCACTGATCTGCATATCATCAAGACCCACAATCTGACGCCCCTGCGCGGAAACAACCGACAAGAAGGTGGAAGTAGGCATATGGGAAATCTGCTTGGCATGCGTGATGTCAATGCCGTTGGCATACGCGTCCTGCTTGACGCGTTCGCCGTTCTCATCATCACCATAGACGGAAATCAAATAATTCGGCACGCCAAGCCGGTTCAGATTGTAGGCGATATTGTAACCAATGCCGCCCACGGATGACACAATGCGCCCCATGTTGGAACTTTCCCCAACCACATCCTGCATGGCGACACCGTAATGGTCTATATTGATGGCGCCAACAACAGCCACATAGCTGGGCGGAGTGACGATATACCCTTTGCCTTGGATGTACCCTTTTTTCATCAGGTTGGAGATGTGCGCGGCCACCCCTGAACGGGTGATGCCGCACAGTTCCGCAAGCTCGTTTTGGCTGATCAAAGGATTCTGCTTAATCCACGCCAAAATCTGCTGTTCGCGATCGGTTGCGGCCATCTCTTCCCCCTTGCCTCTAGGGAAGATCCATGAAATCGGTGTCTTTCAGGTAGTTCTTCCCTGTGGTGATATCGTACTGAATCAGCTGGTAGTCGGCAAGCAACTGCTGGGTTTCCGCGTCGAAGTCGCTTTCGGCCATGGGATTGCCGTCAGCGTCGAGATAGATGTTCTGACCTTCAGGGATACGGTCCCATCCCTGGATATTGTTGACGACAGGTGGCTCCATGGCGGAGATTTTCTCATGCATTTGCGTGAGGAACGCCAGATACGGGGACACCTTGGCGTTCATATGCTCGGCGGCCTGCGCCACGAAGAAGTTCGGCGACGAATAGTCGGCGTTGTCGATCTCGTTGCCTTGCGAGCTGGACGCCTTGTTGGACCAGATGAAATAATCCGTCAGATGCAAGGCAAGCGAATTGTTGTCGTCTTCGGAAGCGGACGAATAAATGCCCGGCAGATGATCGCCGTAGAACACCACGGTGATCGGCTTGTCGATGGCGTCGAGCTTGTCAAGGAAGTCGGCGGTCGCCTCGTCGGTCAGAGCCGCACCCTTCTGATAGGTTTCGATGGACTCCTTCTCATCGTCCTCCAAAGGAGTGTCCGTAGTGGATTCGGCCTTGAAATCGTTGTTCTTATACCAATCGTGGTATGGCATGTGGTTCTGCATGGTGATGACCTGCAGGAACTGGTTGCCATCGGTTTTCTTGACTTCTTCGATGGTGCTCTCGTACGTCGCTTCGTCAGACACGTACGGCGAATCGTCGATCTTGTCTTGATGCGAGATGACGTCTGGACCGGTCAACGTGTAGAAATGCGAGAATCCGAACTTCTTATAGTTGGTCGCACGCGAGTACATAGACGATTCGTACGGGTGCAGTCCGATGGAATTCTTCGACGCCCCCCACAGCTGGTTGATGGTCGGCGTCCAATGCTCGCTCGGCACAAGCTGCTGATACGGGCTGGTGAGCGACGAATCGAAATTCGACATGCTCAAACCCGTCAATCCCATGTATTCGAGGTTTGCGGTACCACCGCCATATCCGGGAAGAAAGCATCAACCGGAGGTCGTATTCTCTTTGATGGAACGAATGTTGGGCATGGAATCCTTGTTGACCTTAAGCCCCGGCACGCGAGACGGGTCGGAGAAGGATTCGGACAGCACATAGATCACCGTACTGTCGGTCATGTTCTCGGTACGAGATGCGTTGATCTTCTTCGCTTCTTTTTCGTATCGTGCCGCGACTTCCTTCATGGTTTCTTCGGAATAGTCGTCAGGCTTCACCATGACTTTCGGATTCAGCTGCCTGGTGAAGGCGACCATCGGTCCGTTGCGCTGCGCATCGTAGACGGAATCCCACATGGACGGCATGTCCCCCATTGCCGAAGAGAAGGTTTTCGCCCAAGATCCGACAGTGCTCACCTGCATGGAATACAGCGTGAAGAACGTTCCCGGCACGATGATCAGCAGTAGTCGCACGATGGCATTCAGCGAGCGCGACTGCTTGTCGTCGCCACGGAAAAGCTTGCCGTGACGGCCGTCACGATGATTCAGGAATACGAAAAGCGCAATGAAAGCAACGAATATGACGACGGCGAGCAGAATGGTCCACTGTGCGCCTGCCGGCATGAAGCTCATAAGATTGCCCGCATCGGCTTTGAGGAAGTTCAGATCGCTGGGAAGAATCGCCTCATATCGGATGGATACTTTGAAATGTTCGATCACCGCGATAATGAATGTCACCGCCAGAAATATTGGCGTGGCGATCCAGAAGCGGTTGATGAGCATGAGCAGTATCACATACAGCACGCCCCACAAAATCAGGTTGAGCACCGCCACAAAGTTGAGGTTGGTGAACATTTTGGTGACGAAGCCCCAACCGGTCAGCCACATGTTGTTCGAAAGCTTGACGCGTGTAGCGGATTGACTGACGCCAATCTGTAGCGCTGCCACACCGATGGCGTCGAACACCACAAACAGTATGCCGTACAACCACCCTGGGAATTCCTTACGTTCCTTGGCGGGTGCGTTTGGATCAATCGTCGAGATCTTCAGTTCCTCAATCGTCTCTGTATTCACGGATTCGTTCGTCAAGTGTTTATCTCCACTCGTAACGTGTCAGTTCGCTTCGTTTCCCGCCTTACGGCGACGCCAAGGCACTATTCTCGCGACCATATCTGACAAAAAGCTGTAATGATCGATTTCATCCACAGTTTCTTCTGATTTTCTTACGCATATGTCGATGAAATCGCAAAAGAACGATGAGGGGGTATAGACAGTTCGGATGGCAGTATCTAGTTGTCGTCAAGGATTCCGCCGTCCGCATAACCGTTGTTGCTGAAATCGGCGAAATTGTTGAGATCGACGGAATTACCGTCGTGCCTCATTCCGGCAGTCGGGGCATAGTCCGAACACCTCAAGCGTATGCCGTTCGATGGTGAATCCGTATTTCTCGCTGATGCCACGCAGCCAAGTTTCGGATGGCGATTCGATTTCCACGGTTTTGCCGCAATTCGTGCATACGAGATGATGGTGATGCCCGTCATCACCACACAGACGGAACAGCTGTTGGCCTTCCAAACGCACGGTATCAGCCTCGCCTGCCTCAGCCAAGGCATTCAATTGACGATATACAGTGGCAAGGCCGACCTTCACGCCTTCGTCTTCCAGCTTGCGATGCAAATCCTGTGCGGAAATGAATTCATCGTTTGCCTTCAACGCATCATGAATCAGTTCTTTTTGTTTGGTGTTGCGCTCCACGCGTCCGTCCGTCAATCTATGTCCGTTCTTGATGGCTTCGCGCGCCGTCCTCCCCTCAGGGAAAGGCTGACGCGCGAAACATGCCGTCATCGGTTTATTTCAAATCATCCCAGCAGCCGGTCCGTTCAAGATCCGCACAGTTTGCCTGGTGTCGTCGTCAGCACGGTGATATGCCCCATCTTGCGATCATGACGCACTTCAGCCTTGCAATAGTCGTGCATATTCCATTCGGGATGCTCGGCGATCAGCGCGCGGGTCGGTGCCACATGCTGCCCGAGCACATTGACCATAACAGCCGGCTTGAGCAGTTCGGGCTGTTCGAGCGGCCACCCGGCGATGCCTCGAATATGCGCGTCGAACTGGTCGAACGAGCACGCTTCGATGGTGTAATGACCGGAGTTATGCGGGCGCGGGGCAAGCTCGTTGACGATAACCCGCTCATCCTTGGTAACGAAGAGTTCGATAGCGAGGATGCCGGCCAGTTCGAAGCCTTGCGCCAAACGCAAAGCGAGTTCGTGCGCTTCCTTCGCCACGTCTTCGCTGACTTCGGCCGGAGCGATGGTCATGTGCAGAATATTGTTACGATGCTCGTTGCGCACGATCGGGAAGGTCACATAATCCTTGCCGTTACCGGCAACGAGAATGCTCGCTTCGAATGCGAAATCGACGAATCCTTCGAGAATGCTCGGCGGGAATCCGCCACCGCGATCGGCACGGGCGCGTACCTTTTCGAGATCGGCATCGGATTTCAGCACGGTCTGGCCGTGGCCGTCGTACCCGCCGGAACGGGTTTTCAGCACGGCCGGGTAATGGATTTCACCGAGCGCCGCATCAAGCTCCTCAACGCTGTTGACGGCCTTCCATGGTGCGGTCGGCGTGCCATGATCATTGATGAACTGCTTCTCGTTGACGCGATCCTGCGTGACACGCAGCAAATCGGTGCCTTGCGGGGCTGCAGACAAGGAACGCACTTCGTCGATGGCGTCGGCGTTCACGTTTTCGAACTCGTACGTGAGCACGTCGGACTTTTCAGCCAGTTCTCGGATCGCGGTGATGTCGTCGTATTCGGCAGTGACTTGGAAGTCGGCCACCTGTGCGGTCGGGCAATCCGGAGTCGGGTCGAGCACGCCGATGCGGAAGCCCATGTAGCGGGCGGACAACGCCATCATGCGGCCAAGCTGACCGCCACCGATAATGCCGATGGTGGCCCCTGGCATCAGACGTTCAACACGGCCATTGGTTTCCTCAGACAAGCTGGGCATTGGATTCAGCCACCTTTTCCTTCAGAGAGTCACGATATTCCTGCAAAGCATTGACCAAACGCTCATCGGTGGTGCTCAGAATGCTCACAGCCAAAAGACCTGCGTTTGTGGCACCGGAGTTGCCGACTGCGGTGGTGGCGACCGGGATGCCGCCTGGCATCTGCACGATGGACAGCAGCGAATCCCAACCGGACAGCGCATGGGAACGCACCGGCACGCCGATGACCGGCAGGGTGGTCTGGGCCGCGACCATGCCCGGCAGATGTGCCGCGCCGCCGGCTCCGGCGATGATGACCTTCAGACCGTTGGCACGGGCACTATGCGCGAACTCGCCCATCAATTCCGGGGTGCGGTGCGCGGAAATCACCTGCTTCATGTACGGCACTTCGAACTGGTCAAGCATCTCGCAGGCATGCTTCATGGTTTCCCAATCGCTCGCCGACCCCATAATCACTGCGACTTCAGGCTTGTTGTCTGCCATCAAGGACCTCCGAAAGAATCCAAAAGAACATGTTCTTGAACACCGTTTACTTTACGCAATCGGCTAGATGTGCAGCACGATTTTCCGAAAACGTCGCCATTCACGATCTTGGAGAACGCAAGATGCGCGTCGTCGATCGCATATGCGGAATCGATGACCGGATGCAGATCGGCATGTTCCACGAATTTCAGCAAACGTGCGAAATCCTCACGGGAGCCCATGGTATTGCCCTGCACTCGAATATCCTGGAAGAAGATTCTCGTAAGCTCTGCACCCGGCTGGTCGCCAGTAGTCGCGCCGCAAATGGCGATAGTTCCTCCCGGACGTACGGATTTGACGGAATGACTCCATGTGGCCGCGCCGACGGATTCAATGACGGCATCCGCCTTGCGTGGCAGTCGCGCACCCGTTTCAAAAGCCGCATCGGCACCGAGCTGCAACACTCGCGCACGCTTGTCTTCGCTTCGTGACGTGACGAACACTTCCAATCCGGCCGCGTGAGCAAGCTGAATCGCCGCGGTCGACACGCCGCCTCCGGCGCCTTGAATAAGCACCGTGTCTCCCGGCTTCACATTCGCCGATGCGAACAGCAGGGAATATGCGGTAAGCCAGCTGGTACCCAATGCGGCAGCCTCATCAAGATTCAGATTCGCGGGCTTGGCGAACACGTTGGCGCTGGGCACCTGTGTGTATTCGGCCATGGTTCCCGCATACCGTTCGGACAGGATCGAGCGTCTCTCCCCCGGCATCACACCGGCGCCATCGGTACCAACGAAGGTATACAAGACCACTTCGGAACCGGCCTTAAGTCCCTTTCGTACGGGAATGTCTTCTTCCAACACGCCAGCCGCGTCCGTGCCGAGGATCATCGCGTCTGCTCGTCGGAAAGCCCCACACCTTGCAGACTCCACACGTCATGATGGTTCACGCTCGCCGAGTTCACACGAATGGTGGACCAGAATGGCTTGGTTTCAGGCTCAGGCATAGTGCCCACTTCAAGCACGGACAGCGGATCATCATAATTCGTTCCGGTGGCATATACGGCTTTCATGTTCGCGCTCCTTTGCGAATAACGGCTTTTCACGATTGCAAACACCTCTATTGTGCCTCAAGTTGAGAAGACTTTGCGCTCCTTTGCCCGCAAACACCCTCGTCGGGGCATACAGTGGGATATGATTTCGCACTTGGTTGCACTGATCGTAGGGAAGGGTGATTGCGCACGATGACCGCTGGCATTTTGAGTTCGATTCACACTCCGGCGGACGTACATGCCCTTTCAGCCCAGCAATTACGCGATCTATGCCTCGAAATCCGCGCCACGCTGCTCGACTACGGCAAACAACATGGCGGGCATATCGGCTCGAATCTTGGCGTGGTGGAGCTCACTGTGGCATTGCACCGCGTGTTCGACTCGCCCCGCGACCGTTTCATTTTCGACGTGTCGCACCAAAGCTACGTGCACAAAATGCTTACCGGCCGCGCCGAAGCATACTTGGACCAATCTCGTTTTGATGAGGTGACCGGTTTCACGAATCCGCTGGAAAGCGAACATGATTCCTTTGTGCTCGGCCATACCGGCACTTCGATTTCTCTGGCCTGCGGTCTTGCCAAAACCCGCGATATGCAGCGCGCGCCGCCGGCGAAAGCACTATCGGCAATGTTATCGCCATTATCGGCGATGGATCCCTGAGTTCGGCCATTGCGTTCGAGGGGCTGAACAATGCGGCCGAACAGGGCGGTAATCTCATCATCATCGTCAACGACAACGAAATGTCGATCGCTGAGGATTTCGGCGGTATGTACGGGCAGCTTGCCAAGTTGCGTACGTCGAATGGCATGGCCGAACTGAATCTGTTCAAGGCATTCGGCTTGGACTACCGCTATGTGGAGCAGGGTAATGACGTTGACGCGCTGGTGGAAGTACTGAACGAGGTCAAAGACATTGACCACCCGATCGTAGTGCATATCCACACCACCAAAGGCTTGGGCTTTAATGACGAAACGGAAGCCGACAATGGTTCGGATGGCTGCAATCAGACCAATCCTCAACCTCATGCGGGCCAATGCGAGGCCAACCATTGGCAGGATCCGGAGGCCTCGCTCGGCAAACCGCTCGACGCACGCAAATATTATGGCGAAATGGCCATGGCATCGCTGGAACGTCGTTTCGACAATGAGCCGGGATTGGTGGTCATCTCCCCCGCAACCCCCGGATCGAATGGCATCACCCGAGATTTTCGTGAACGTGCCGGCGCTCACTACGTCGATACCGGTATCACGGAAGAACATGCCGCCGCGTTCGCCGCGGGTATCGCCAGGGCTGGCGGACGCCCGGTGCTTGCGACTTCCGCCACGTTCTTCCAACGCACGTTCGACCAGCTGCAGCAAGAGTTGGCATTGAATCATGTTCCCGCCACGCTGCTGATTTTCGGCGCGGGAATTTCCGGCGCGGACAATACGCATTCGGGCACATTCGATATGACGATGTTCGCCAATGTTCCCGACGTGACCTGTTTGGCTCCCTCGAGCGGCGAACAGATGCTTGACATGTTGGCTTGGGCTACCGGCCCGTCCGAACATGGCGTGGTGGCGATTCGTATGCCCGGCGAGCAGATTCTCGCACTTGAACGTGCCGCCGATATGGCGTTCGACCCGTTGCAGCGTGCCGAAGAGCATGATCCAGCCGTCAATATTGCCGGAGCATGCCCGTTCGTCCGCTATCAGATCGTTCAGCCCGGCAGGGATGTGGCGATTCTTGGACTCGGCAACACCATGCCGTTGGCTGCCGAAATTACGTCGGCACTGGCCGAAAATGATGAAGAACATGCTGCGATTACCGCAACGCTTGTTGACGCATTGCAATATTCCACGATGGATGCCGAATTACTGGCGATGCTTGCCGATGGGCATCGTTTGGTTGTTACGTTGGAAGATGGCCAGCTAGAAGGCGGATGGGGTGAGAAAGTCACCGCATTTTATGCCAATTCCAGTAATACCAAGGCTTCTCACGTTCGTGTGCTGAATTTCGGCGCAGCCAAAGAGTTCACCGACCGAGTGCCTCTTGGCGAGCTTAACGAACGTTACGGATTGACTTCAGAAACCATTGTCTCTCGAATCCGCGGTATTCTCAGCGAATAATCGATACATAAGCGAATTGGCGGGGAATGATCGGTATATCTGTGGACCATTCCCCCGCCAATCTATAAGTCAGCGATCTGTAATCAGCAATCACTGATCATTCTTGATGGCATCCAAAGCGGGAATCTTCACAGCCTTATTGGCCGGGCCGAAACCTGCTACCACACCAACGGCGATCGAAAACAGCATGGCCACCACAAAAAGCCACCACGGAATCACCGAAATGCGAGTCACATCGTCGCCGCCCCATAATCGCTTTGCCGATATTCTCAATGCTGAATCCACCCAAAGACGCCATATTGATGCCTATCGAACCAATCGCGGAAATCAAGCAAGCGATCACACCGCCGACAAGGCCGATCGCACCAGCCTCGCACAGGAACATCATGCGAATATCGCGCACATAGCAGCCAAGAGCCTTCATAATGCCGATTTCGCGCGTACGTTCCGACACCGACATAATCATGGTGTTGGCAATACCAATCGCGGCAACGAAGAACGACACCGCGCCGATGCCGCCCAAAGCCAACTGGATGCCCCGCGACTGCTTTTCGATCTCCTTACGCGTTTGCTCAAACGAGGAAGTCTGATAACCGGCGCCTTGATTTGCGCTTCAACGTCGGCAACGTCTTTGATGTCTTGGGTGTGCACCAGTACCTGATCGTAAACGACCTTGCTCGACGTGTTGGCCTTGGTGTCCCCCGATATTTTGGCGTTCAACGTTTTCATATCGTCGATGCTCATCACAATGCCGGAAGTGAACGCATCATAGTTGTTGGCGGAGGAATCAATGACACCCACCACCGTGTATGGCATGGTAATGGTGGGACTCTCACCACTGCCGGAATCGGATGGCGCCACGGATCCGCCGCCCACCTTGCGGTAGTCGTCGGGACTTTGATAGTTGGCTCCGGTAATCAACGTGATTTTGGAGTTCAGCATATCGAAGAACGGGTCTTCGCCTTCGGATTGGGCGCAACCGTTCTCATCACAGTAATAACTGCCCGCTTCTATACGATGATTGCTCGGATCTGACGCATACTTATCGTAGAACGAATACACGAAGGATTTGCCCGCCAACACTTCGCCGGCACGCATCGGAAGACGTCCGCTGGCCAATTTATAGCCGGATTCTTCCAATTGCGTGGCGTCGACTCCCACCACGTTGACATATTGCGACACGTACCGGGAGCCAGCTCCTTGCGTGGCATCCACACTGTATGACATCGTTTTCTGAGGAAGCACTCCGGCCACACCGGCAATGCTGCGGAAATTCTGCACGGCGTCATCGTCGAGTTTCGCCTGTTCGCCGTCGGCACCGCTCACGCTGGATGACGTTGCCGTGGAATGCGAGCCTCCGCCGTCCGCATATACGGTGATGTCGTTCAGGTTGCCCATGTTTTTGAGCATCTGCTCGTTCTGTTCGTTGATGCCTTGACCAATGGAAATCATGAGCACGATCGAACAGCAGCCGACGATCACGCCAAGTACCGTAAGAATCGTACGCGATTTGCGACGCAGCAGATTCTGCGTGCATGAACGTGCAATATCCGAAAATCGCATGCTCACTCCTTGGCGGAGGGCACGGAATCAATCACCTGGGTCGGCGCGTCAATGGCACCAGCCGTATTAGCCGCACCATCATCAGCACCTGCATGCGAATCGGAGGGATCCCAATCCCAATCGTCATCCTCGGCAGCCTTCTTCGCCTTCTTGCGGCGACGCACAACCACCACAACCACAATGGCGATCACGGCAACGACAGCCACGGCAACGACAATCCACACCCAAGTCGGAATGCCTTGATTTTCCTGCGGGTCAACATCCATACCGGGATCGGCGGGAGCCGGAGCCTCAGACACCGTAATCTTCACCGGCGATTCCTTGGTCTGCTGCTGGCCGTCGGCATCCTCGTACGTCACCTTCAGTTTGGCATCATATTCGCCGGCCGCATCCGCAGTGAAAGCGAATCCGATGGAACCAGAAGCGCCGGACGCCACATTGCCGATATACTGCGTGGCTTGCGTGGCGGTGATGCCGTCACCCTCGATGGACGCTTCGACATTGGATACATCCCCCTTGCCCTTGTTCACGTATTCCATGGAAATGGTGGATTCCTCGCCCGCATTGATGGCGTCTGGAAGCACGGGATCGCCCAGTTCGAAACGGTCGGGCTGCGAAACAGGTACGGAAATCTTGATATCCGAAGTGTTGGAATTGCGGGTGCCGCCATCGACATACTCGTATTTGAAGTTGATATCGATGCCCTGCGCGCCGTTCTTCGCACTCGACAGCACCTGCATGGGCACGGTCTGGGTCAGGGAATAGCCCGCCCACAGCGAATCGTAATAGAACGTGTTCGTACCGCCGGAAATGGCGAAATTCTCACCGCCGTCAACGGTCACGACCATATTGCCGACCGCGACCTTGCCCATATTCTGGAAGGTGAAGCCAAGATCGAAATTCGTGCCGACCGCCACGGAACCGTCGCCATAGGTGAAGTTGGTGATGATGATGTTCGGCACCGGACCGGCCGGCTGCACGGTGGAGCCGCCGTTGTTGTCGTCAGTGCCATCACCGTCTTCGGCGAGCGCCGTCGGCACAATGCAGGTCAGCGCGATGGCGATGGACGCCATCAATGCGATGAGCATGTTGATGAATTTTGCGGAATGGTTGCTGTTACTCATGGAATTTCCTTCTCTTCTCTGCCGTCACGCGTTGTTCATCAGACGGTCATCGATGATGCGTCCGTCAAGTAGCGTTACGATACGGTCGGCATATTGCGCCATATTGTCATCGTGGGTGACGAGCACGATGGTTTGGTCGAGGTCGCGAGCGAACGCGCAGATCATGTTCATCACGTCGGTTTTGGTTTTGGAGTCGAGGTTGCCGGTCGGTTCGTCGGCGAATACGACTTGCGGTCTGGCTGCGAACGCTCGCGCGATGCCGACACGCTGTTGCTGTCCGCCCGACATTTGCGTCGGGTAGTGGTTCATGCGTTTGCCGAGCCCTACTCGTTTCAGCATTTTCTTGGCGATTGCCTCACGCTTGTTTTTCGGCATGCTTGGAACATCAGCGGCATTGCCACGTTTTCCACGGCAGTCAGATTGGGAAGCAGGTTGTATGACTGGAATACGAAACCAAGATGTTTTTGCCGAAATTCCGCCAATTGCCGTTCATTCAACCGAGAAATGGGCACTCCCCCGATGCGCACGCCGCCTTTGGTCGGTTTTTCCATACCTGCTAGCTGGTTCAGCAGAGTGGATTTGCCAGAACCGGATTCGCCGTAGATACAGCAGATCTGCCCTTGCGGAATGGTGAGATTGATACGTTCCAGCGCCACGACGGTTTCGTCGAGCACCGGATATTCCTTACGCAGATTCTTGACTTCGATGATGGGCCTGCGCGTCCCCGCCATCGACTCTTGCCCTTCATGATCTGTCATAGTCTTCGTTGTCCTCCCCCACACGGCGTCAATACGTCTGTCCCACAACCGAGTTTATACCGTTTTCCAGTTCCCTGCATCCCTTAGGGGAACACCCCGAGAAGCACAGACCCCCGTCTCATATCCTCCTAAAACAACCCTAACTAGGGTGGTTTTCTCGTTTCGTGCCAAAAACACTTCGTTTCGTGCCAGACGGCAAAATCCCCGAATCTCGCAAAAATAGAATGAAAACAACGAGGCAGACATTCGGATGACGTTGTCGGAAGCGTCATCCGCATATCACACAAGGGGAACCATCATGCGTCGTCGTTTTACTCAAACCGAGGTGTATTACCTGAACACCCTGCCCGCGGTGGAGCGAGCTTCCATGGACCGCATCACGTACTCGAAGGAATTTCAGGTGCGTTGCATGGCGCAATATCTGCGCGGCAACGGTCCTACCAGTATTTTCGCCAGCGCAGGTCTTGATCCGAAAATCGTGGGAGGCAAGCGCATCGAGCGCGCGATCGCCCGTTGGAAAGCCGATCCGAAAATCATGCTTGAAGCACAGACGTTGGCAAACAAATCCGATTCCGGGCAGCGCGATCTGCTGGTGATCACCCAAGCCATGACCATCAAATGGCTGGAAAAGAAAGTCATGGACCTGCAGAAACAGCTTCACCTGCTTGAATCACATGCGATGAACTGCTCACTGCCGAATTCAAACTCCAGGGAAGGTCTTGTCAGCATGGCGTGACATACGCCGAAACGTATGACATGCGTACGCAAAACACGGTCATTGCCGACAGGCCAATCACATAGACGTGCGTTGCGGTACGGCAACGCGCCAAACAATAATCCCTCCTTCACCGCCGCGCTCTCCGTCACATATAAGCGGCCGTCTCGAAAGGAGGGATTCTTCATGCCTCTGGAACGTCAGCGAAACATCCTCGCCCCGTATCGACACTCTGCATTTCGTGTATAAAACGCGCTGTCCTTACTCTGCATTTCGTGTAAATGCCTTAATTTTCAAGGAGTACACCATGCTCTTCAGCGCAAGGCATATCAAACACTCATGGCTTGGAAAAGCCAGTCGAATGGCAAGCGCGCCATGCTTATTGAGGGAGCACGACGTGTTGGAAAAAGCACTTTGGCGCAAGAATTCGCACAACACGAATACGAAGGTCATCTTGTCATCGATGCAGAGCATCGGCACGGCTATTTTGCGACTATTTCGCAGCTTCGTCCGCGGACATCATGGCCTGGGTGATCTGGTCGCGCATCTCGTTGAAACCGCCAGGCGTCGAAGCCGGCAACACCACCGTCTTCGCATTCTGCGACGAGGCGAGATTACGCATGGTGTCGAGATACTGGTTGAACAACACCACATTGTTCACGTCGTTCACGTTCATGCCGACTGCCTGCAGACTCTTGATCTGGTCGACGATACCATTGGCGATCTCACGACGATAGTTGGCCTGGCCTTCACCCTGAAGACGGGTCTTCTCAGCCTCGGCTGCCGCCTGGGTCTCGATCTGAATACGCTGGGCTTCGGCGCGCTGACGGGTGGCCTCCTTCTCGCGCTGGGCAGCGTTGATGGAATCCATGGCGTTCTTGACCTGCGGACTCGGATCGATTGCCGTGATCAGCGTCTTGACCACAGTGAAACCGAAGCGGGACATTTCGTTGCCGACGGTCTTCTGTACGTCAAAGGCCACATCGTCCTTACGGGAGAAGGCATCGTCCAAAGACAATGCAGGAATGGCGGAACGCAGCGCATCCTCCATGTAGGAACGCAGCTGACCAGCCGGATCACGCAGCTCATAGTATGCGGTGGCCACATTGCTCGGGTCAACACGGAACTGAGTGGACGCCACCACCGTGACGAACACATTGTCAAGCGTCTTGGTCTCCAACTGCACATTAAGCTGATTGACGCGCATGTTGGTTTTCATGGCGATACGGTCCACGAACGGGATTCGAATATGAATGCCGGCGAACTGCACCTTGTTGAATTTGCCGAAACGCTCAATAATATAGGCCTGCTGCTGCGGCACGATAAACAACGTGGACAGGAACAGGAACGCGACGATAAGTGCAATGACAAGGAGCGTAATAAGGAACGGCATGACATTACTCCCTTCTTTGGTTTTCTCTCGAAAGCCTGTTGATTGACGGCTTTCCGTAGGTTCTGCAACCATTGCCGAACCCAAGCAAAACTTACCAAAGAATGCAATCACGTGCAGACAATGTCCGCGAGTTGGGCAAAGTCCATTCGGAAGCCGGACATCGACCGTCCGGAAGCCGACCCACATACGTCTACGAGCCGAACAGGAGACAATTCTCCTTGTCCGACTCGTGAGATGGCATACGCAATGTTGAATCAGATCAGGCCGAGTTCCTTGCATTTGGCTTGCAACTGCGTGGCCGAAGGCTCCACCAGCCATGAGCCATCGGCGAACCGAATCACGGGAATGTGCTGTTGTCCGCTGATCGCAATGGCCTTCTCTGCAGCACCATCCTCATGCTCGATATCATGAAGGCTGTAGGCGACCCCGAAACGGTCTAATGCTGCCTTGGCTCGATGGCAGTCGCCGCACCAGTCGGCTCCATAGAAATCAATTGCCGCATTGTCAATCATAAAATCACTCCTTACGAGGCATTAATCTCATCAAATTTAGGCGATGCCTCAAGCAACATCTTCGTATACGCATCTTTAGGGTGTCGTAACACGGAACCGACAGCTCCATATTCGACAAGATGGCCGTCTTTCATTACCGTCACCTCATCCGCAACTTCCTGAACAATGTCCAAATCTCATACTCATGCCCCGACAATCCCGGATAATGCACGGATTTTACCAGCGGATGCAGCAACAGATAGCTGGAGATCGCACGCGCGTTCTCCTGCTGGCGGTCCATGCGCAGGGCGAGCGTCTGAATACCACGACGCACCGAATCGCATTCGTTCGGCGCAAGCACGCCACCCAAACGATTCTGCGCGAAGTAGACACGTTTGCCCAACCCGTCGTCCTTGACCACCACAAGACCGGCGTTGACTTCGGAATGGCCGGCCAGATACTTGGTAGCGGAATGGATGACGATGTCGGCACCTTGGTCGAGCGGCAGCTGCAGATACGGGGTAACGAATGTGTTGTCGACAATGGAAATCGCACCATAGCGATGAGCGATTTCAGCAATCTTCGTCACATTGTTGACCTGCAGCAACGGATTGGTAAGAACTTCGAAATACACGGCCTTCGCCGGACAACCATGCGCGGGTCCCTTGGCGGAGTGCCCGGAAACAGCGGCATCAAGCGCTTCGTAGTCGGCGGGTTCACGGCTCCGGTGTTGTTATCGTTGACCGGCAGTCCGTGGACAAACTGAGTGTTGAATCTGGTCATGGTGCGCACCCCCTCGGGTTGTGGCTCATTGCCGCATGCCATTCACGCGGTCACTGGTACCCACTAAACCGCATCCTGCGTTTCACGCGCGCCGCGCCTTATCAACGTTGGCTATAGAACGCGCGAATCGCCATAACATTTTCTTGTAAGCGGCTATCAAACGGCGGAGAGGCAAGGCACCGCACCGCAATCGCAAAAACGTCGCCTGCATAAGGAGCGTGTGTCGGTTTCCTAAGGGAAAGACGTTTCGATGGCAATTGGAGGATGGGACGTCCACAACCGATCGAAAGACGATCGCAAACAATCGAAGGAAAATAGAAAAAGCGATTGTGCAAGCACACAATCGCTCATCCATGCAAAAAGGCTACGTAGGAAAAATTACGCTAGCACAGCAGCCACCCGGCGCACGGCCTCACGCAACTGGTCCTCGGATTTGAGCAGGCTGAATCGTACGTAATCCTTGCCTACTTTGCCAAAACACGTGCCCGGCAGCGCGGCGACGGCCGCACGTTCCAACAGCATGTCGGCAAACTGTTCACCCGTCTGATCTTCAGGAGCATGCACCCAAGCGTAGATGCCACCGTCTGAATCGAAAACATCAAGTCCGGCTTCACGCAATCCACCTGCCACGATTTCGCGACGAGACGCATACCGTTCCGCAAGTTCGGCCACACAGCTCTGATCCGACAGCAGTGCCACAGTGCCCGCGTCTTGAATGCTGGACGTAACCATGGAACCCATTTGATAGTGGTACTGCTTCACATGAGACACAATGTCGTCGTTGCCCGCGATGAAACCGGCACGCCAGCCGGCCATCGCATACATTTTCGACAGCGAGCATACTTCCACCGCAACATCGAAGGCACCCGGCAGCGACAGTATGCTGATTTGCTGCGCATCGACTCCCAATCCCGCATAAGCGAAATCCTGCACGATCGCGAAATGATATTCATGAGCCAAATCGATGGCACGTTGCAGAAACCCACGCGGAGCCTGCGCACCCGTCGGATTGTTCGGATAGTTGAGCACCAGCACTTTCACACGATTCCACACTTGCGCAGGCACCGCATCCAAATCAGGCAGGAAGCCACGTTCCGGCAGCGACGGCAGCAGAACCTCCTCGGCACGGCTCATCACCGTCATGCAATGATACGAGGGGTAATACGGATCCGCATATGCCACAGCATCGCCCGGCGAAACAAGCACGGCGAACAGCGCCGCGAGACCATCAACCGCGCCCTCCACGGCAAAAAGCTGGGTTTCCAATCAACCTCAACACCATACGTGTTGCGATACCACTGTTCGGCAGCCTGCAGAAAACTCGGTTTGCCGTCGAACGGCGAATACCGGGCATTGGCCGGATCGTCAACCGCCTTTTTGGCCACTTCTCGAATGAAGTCAGCGGGGAACGCATCCGGATTGCCTTTGGCCAAATCGATCACATCGGCCCCGTCCGCAACCGCGGCAGCCACTTTGCGATCCATATCGGCGAACACATTCGGCGGAATCGACTGCGCCACCGTAGTGAACGCAACAGGAGAAACATACGAAGTCATTCATCAACCCTCCCTATCATCGTGCGACTGTATATGCGCACATTCACGCATATACGCAACCATCAGTGCGTCACCTTGCGTGCGAACCAATCGCCGATCCATTGAATGATCTGCACAATGACGATCAGAATAATAACAATCACGACGAGCACGCCGGTTTCGTAACGGTTATAGCCGTATTGAATGGCCATATCGCCGATGCCGCCAGCGCCGATCGTTCCGACCATTGCGGAATAGCCAATCAGTGAAATAATGGTGAGCACCACACCACGAATGAACGACGGCAAGGCTGAGGGAATACCGCATCCACAATGATTTGGCGTGTGGTGGCACCAGTGGAGATGGCAGCTTCAAGCAAGCCCGGATCAACTTCGGAAAACGCGCTTTCCGCGATTCGCGCAAAGAACGGCACCGCGGCGATCGACAGGGAAATTGCGCCACCTGTCGGCGTGTAAGGATCACCCAGAATCAATTGCGCAACCGGAATAAGCACCACCATGAGAATCAGGAACGGCAGCGAACGAATCGCGTTGACGATGAAACCGACAATAACGTTCAACGCATGATTCGGCGTGAACAAACGATTTTCGGTCAAATACAGCAGCAACGCCACCAACGTGCCCAACACCACGCCGATAATCGCCGACACCACAACCATGTATGCCGTGTCGATCAACGCCTGACCGAGATTGTCTTGAAGGATTTCCAGAGTTTCTTCCATTGTTCTCACGCCTCCTGATTATCCGCAGCTTCGGCGGCCACAACCAGCTGCCCACGATCAAGTTCCCGATAGCTGAACACATGCGTTCTCAACGTATTCAACGCCTGCACCAGCGGCTCCCCCGCGCCAGAAACGAGCACAATCAGAATGCCGATGGCCTGCGAACCGAAATACTCCACATTCGCATGCAGCACGTCGATGCTCACGCCGTAATCCTGCGCGACCCGGCTGATGAGCGGTTCGAGTGCCGCACTCCCCCTTGTATCGCAGTTCCACGATGGTGCCGGCCGGCAGCGACGGCACCAGCTGCGGCGGCACCGCAATGCCCAGATAGCATTCCACCAACGCTTTGGTGGTCGGATGCTTCGGCGTGCTGAACACGTCGAAGGTGTTGCCTTGCTCCACTACCACACCGTTTTCCATAACGGCCACTCGGTCGAAAATCTGCTTCGCCACGTCAAGCTGATGCGTGATGAACACGATGGTAATGCCCAGTTCGCGGTTGATGCGTTGCAGAAGCGCCAGAATGCCTTCCGTGGTTTCCAGGTCAAGTGCGCTGGTAGCTTCATCGCACAGCAGGATTTCCGGCTTGTTGGCGAGCGCACGTGCGATGGATACACGCTGTTTTTGCCCGCCCGACAGGCTTGACGGGTAGCTGTCGATTTTGTTTTCCAAACCGACCAGTGCCAGCAGTTCGCGGATGCGTGCCGACCATTGCGCTTTCGGATATCCGCCGGCTTTCAGCGCGAATTCGATGTTCTTGCCGACCGTGACATTGGTGATCAGGTTGAATCCTTGGAAAATAAAGCCGATTTTCTTGCGCAGGTCGCGCAACTGACCGCCTTTGAGTGCGGTGATGTCGCTGCCGTCGATCACCACATGACCGCCCGTCGGTCGTTCCAGCAGGTTGATGGTGCGCACCAACGTGGATTTGCCTGCTCCGGAGAAGCCCACGATGCCGAAGATTTCGCCTTTTCCACGCTGATGTTCACATGTTTGACCGCTTCGACGGTTCGTCCGCCTTCATGAAAGGTCACGGACACGTCGTTGAGTTCAATAACGCTCATGGTTCGTTCCTCATTCCGTTCAAGTACGTGTTTACGTTCGTTCGATACGTTTCGTTTGATACGTTTCGTTTGATGAATCTCGTTTGCATAAAGCCCGTATGAGTTTTCCAATTCATACGGGCCTTTGCATATTACCTATCGCCGCGCTGCAGCGGTCACCAAGTGGTCGGCTTGCCGAAATCCTTGAACTCGCTCTTGGCGATGGCGTCCTTGAATTTCTGACTGACGAGCAGTTTCTTGACGGCCTTGCCGAAGTCGGAATCGACGTCCTGGGTACGGACCACGAACACTTCGATCACGCCATCATCCTGCTTTTCCATGGCGAGCGCATCGGCAGGCTTCAGATCAGCAGCCCAAGAGTAGTTGCCCGGCACCAGAGCCACATCAACGGTGTCCAAGGAACGGGCCAGCTGTGCAGCATCGATCGTTTTGATTTTGAGGTTCTTCGGATTGGATGCGATATCGTTGACCGTAGCCTTGGTGGCATCGACTTCGCCCTTGAGCGTCACCAGACCCTGCTGCTGGAGCACGCCGAGAGAACGTGCCAGGTTAGAGCCATCGTTCGCGATTGCGACCGTAGCTCCGTCTTCGATATCATCGATGGACTTGTACTTGTTGGAATAGATGCCCAAGCCAAGGGTTGGGGTCTGTCCAAGGGAGGTCAGGTCGAGATTGTTGTCGGCGGTGAACTTCTTCAGATAATTGCCATGCTGGAAAAGATTCGCCTGAATGGAACCAGATGCAAGTGCCTTATTGGGCTGCACATAATCGTTGAACAGCTTGGTCTTCAGTTTGAAACCGTCATCCTTCAGCAGTGGCGCGATGACCTTGTCGACCATGTCGCCGTATGGTCCTGCGCACACGCCGACGGTGATTGTGGTGGTTTTGCCCTTCGTGGTGTTCAGGCTTTCCTTGGATGCGGATGCGCTGTTGCCGGAACCGCATGCCGCAACGGAAATAAGTGTTGCAGCGGCAAGTACTGCTGCAACGATTCGTTTGATGCCGTCCGGCCTCTTGAAAATAGCGATGGTCATGGTTGTTTTCCCTCTCCTACTTGTTTTGAAAAAATACGATTATTCCGTTACCGGCTTACTGGCTTCGACGTCGGCTTTGGCCTGTGCGACGATGTCTGGATTGTGGATGGCGAAGGCTTGTTCGGCGAGATGCACTTCGCGGGTTAGGAATTCGTGCAGCTTGCATTCGTAGCCATGCTCGCGTCCGACTTTGGCGATATAGCCGTTGATGTAGTCGACTTCCGTTGGACGTCCCTTGGTCAGGTCTTGATACATGGACGGATAGTGCAGCGGATGCGCCACGCCCGCGGTGTGCAGAATGGTTTCGACTTCCGTTTCGCGCGTGCCCAACAGTTGGTATCCGGCTGCTTCGGCCGCACTGTAGGCTTCATCGACCAGCTGTTCGGTGAGCCAGCGTGCGTCGGGATGCGCATGGAATTCGCCGAAACGAATCTGGTACATGGTACACAGCGTGTTCAGCACCGAGTTGAATACGATTTTCGCCATGCACATGCCGATGAAGTTGTCCACGATGGTCGGGTTGAGCGTGGCCGTTGCGAAATCCTCGTACAGCGCCTGCTCGTGTTTGCGCACCTCGTCAGTCACATCATCCGCGTAGGCACACAGGTTCATGGCCTTGGCATGTACTCCGCCGGTGAAGTTGAAATCGCCGGGGCCGTACACGTAGGCACCGATCAGTGCGGTGCCGCCGTAAATGCGGTCTGTGGAGAAGTATTCGTTGAGCTTTTCGAAGTGTCCATAGCCGTTCATGGCGGAGAACACGATCTGCTTCTCATTGAACAGATGGGCGCAGCGCTTGAGCACGCCGTCAAGCTGCATCTGCTTGAGGAACACGATCCACACGTCCGGCTGGCCGGCGTATTCCTCCGGATAGTACACGTTGATCGGCACGAGATGGCGGTCTTCACCGTCTTGCGACACGTAGGCACCGCCCTGCTCGCGGATCTTCTCGACGTTCGGCTTCCATGTATCGACGAAGTCGACGTCTTTGTGCGCGAATTCCTGCAGCAGCACACCGTACTGGATGCCCATTCCGCCGGCACCGATCACTGCGTACTTCATGTTCCGCGCTCCTCTCTCGTAAAACATCTCGCTTGTTTTTCAAGCAGACAATCACAAGATATCGGAAAAACAACATGGCAACATCGGCGTGGCTATATACGCTTTTTATGGAAGGCGCGAATCGTAATAATTGCTTTTTATGGAAGGCGCGAATCGTAATAATTGTTTTTTATATAGCGTTATCAGCAATCATATATTTGTATGTAAATATGATTATGTGAATATAGAAAAACCTTCCGCCTGAAGCGACGGAAGGTTCAAAATATTTAGTTTGATTAACTAGTTATCAGTCGACCACACCTTTTTCGACCACGATTTCATCAGGATCGACTTCGTCGCCATACACCGGCTTCAGTGTCTCCTCATAATCCTTGTGGAAGAAGTTTTCATCGCCAAGCTTGTCGATTTCGTCGTTGATCCAGTCAAGCAATTCCTTATTGCCCTTCTGCACTGCGGCAGCGATGGTGTCCTTATCGCCCAGTTCGGTGATACCGACCTTGAAGCCCTTGTTGGACTTGGCCCATGCGAGCACCTCGGTGTTGTCGGTGGAGAAGGCGTCGCCACGGCCGTCGAGCAGCGCGTTGTAGGCATCGGCGTACTGGTCGTACTTCTGCAGCTTGATGTCGGGGTAGTTTTTCTCGAAGAAGGTTTCGGCGGTGGTGCCCTTGGTCACGATCAGGGTCTTGCCCTTGAGCTGGTCAACGTCGGTGATTTCGGCGTTTTCCGGGGAAACGACGCCCAACGCCACCTTCATGTACGGCTTGGCGAAGTCGACCTTCTCCTTGCGCTCGTCGGTGACGGTGAAGTTGGCCAGCGTGATGTCGACCTTGTTGGAGGTGAGCACGTCGACTCGGGCGGCGGCGTCAACGGAGGTGTATTCAACGTCTACGCCAAGATCCTTGCCCAAGCGCTCGGCGAAGTAGACGTCGTAGCCGGCATAGTTGCCGTCCTTGTCGACGTAGCCGAACGGGGCCTTGTCGGAGAACACGGCGACCTTGAGCTTGCCGGACTTCTTGATCTCATCCAGAGTGCGGGCGGTGGCGCTGCTGCTGGAACTGGAATCGCTACCCGTGGAGCCTTCGTCGCTCGGAGTGGCCGCGGACGGACCGCAAGCAGCCACGGAGGCTGCCATGATCAACGCGGCCGATGCGGCCACGATGCTCTTGAATGTTTTGTTGATGATTGATGCGGTCATGGTTTCTCCTCTCTTGCAAAGATGACTGCTATCAAAATCTTGGGTTTCGCCGATTCTCGCCATTTGTCTTGATTATTCGGATTGATCGGCGGACTTGCGGTGCCGGTCGAATTCAAACGTATGCAGGAACTGCTTGGCACGTTCGGTGGTCGGATTGGTGAAGAATCGTTCGGCATCGTCGGACCGTTCCACAATGCCGCCATCTTCAAGCAGGATCACCTGGTCGGCGATGGCTCGCGCGAATTGCATTTCGTGCGTCACGATGAGCATGGTCTGGCCGGAATCGGCGAGTTCGAGCATCACGTCGAGCACTTCGCGCACCATTTCCGGATCGAGCGCGGCGGTGACTTCGTCGAACAGCAGCACTTCCGGATGCAGGATCAGCGCACGGCAGATGGCCACGCGTTGACGCTGGCCGCCGGAAAGCTCGTGCGGCCAGGAATCCTTGCGGTCGGCAAGGCCGACACGTTCCAGAAGCCTGATCGCCTCCTGCTCGACTTCGCCCTTATCTCGCTTCTGCACCAAGGTCGGCGCAGTGTGATGTTGCCAAGCACGGTTTTGTTGGGAAACAGGTCGTAGCTTTGGAACACCATGCCAACGCGGGTGCGTAGTTCGCTGCTGCGCTTGCTGCGTCCAGCGGACTCAGTGCCCGGCTTGCCCGTTTCGATCACTTCGCCGTTGAGCGAAATGGTGCCGCCCTGAATCGGCTCAAGGCCTGCGATGGTGCGCAACAACGTCGATTTGCCGGAACCGGAAGGCCCAACGATCACAAACACCTTGCCATGCGGCACGTCGAACGAAATATCGTTCAGCACCGGCCTGTCGGCATTGGCGTACTGCTTGACCAAATGCGCAATCCCAAGACTTGCTTGGCCTGCCTGAGTCTGCTTGCCCGCTGCGTCAGTCATGCGACCACCTCTTTTCCAGTCGGCGGGCCACGATGGACAGCGGCCAGCACACGATGAAGTACATGAAGAAAATCACCCCGTAGATCCACAAGGTTCCGGTCGGGTATTGGAAACGGTTCGCGTCGATGATCTGTTGACCCACTTTGATGACCTCGACCACGCCGAGAAGCACGGCCAACGACGTCGTTTTCACGATTCGTGTCGCCAGATTCACCGAAGCCGGCAGAAGCCTACGCAACGCTTGCGGCAGAATCACTGTGACGAACGTCTGCCAGCCACTCAACCCAAGCACATACGCGGACTCATACTGGGCTTTCGGAATCGACTCAAGCGCGCCACGCACCAAATCGCCCAATTCCGCGCCGCCCCACAGCACGAACACGAACACGCATGCGCCGGTCGCATCCAAATTCCAATTCCACGCACGGGCGAAACCGTAAAACGCGATGAACAGCAACGCCAATTGCGGCATGATGCGAATGAAATCCAAATAAATCCTGGTCAGCACACGGATGACGGGATTCTTCATCGTCATCAGCCAGCCGACGACCAATCCCACCGGAACGGAAAGGCCCACCGAAACGCCGGCGATCCACACCGTAACCCACAGGCCCTGCAGCAGGCGCGGGAACACGCCCGGCTCGAGCAGAATCTCAGCGCCGCTCATAGTCGAACCTCCGTTCCAGCCAAGTGCCGAACAATGAAATCGGCAGCAGAATCACCAAGTACGCGACGACCAGCATCAGCAACGATTCGTACGTGCTGTAGTACATGCCGATCAGATCCTTGGCCATGTACATCACGTCGGCGAGCGCGATGGCCGACACGACGGATGATTCCTTGATCAGGAAGATCACGTTGGCCACAATGCCTGGGATGGACGTGCCGATGGCCTGCGGGATCACCACGCGGCTCAAGGTCTGCCATTGGCTCAGGCCCAGCACGTATGCGGATTCGCGCTGCACGTTCGGAATGGTTTCGAGGCCGCCACGCATCGCTTCGGCCATGTAGGAGCCGCCGAGAAAGCCGAGTCCCACGATCGCGCATTGTTCCGCGGACCAGACAACGCCAAGCTTCGGCAGACCGAAATACAGGAAATACAGTTGTACCAGCAACGGCGTGTTGCGGCTGAGTTCGATGTAGACGCGCACAATCTGCTTCAACACTGGGATGCGTGCGATTTCAATGCCCGCGCAGATGAGACCGACCACAATCGAAAGCACGATGCCGAATACGGAAATGAACAACGTCATCGCCGCACCGTTGACGAAGAACGGCGCGTAGTGCGTCACGAATGTCCAGTCGAACACACGCGCCTCCCCTCTTTCTCGCTAGGTTTTCGAATGTTCTGCGGATCGTTTGAAGCCTTCTCAGGCTGTTTCCAAGCTTTAGCCTTGAACGCGCCCCATCGTACCGCGCGATAATCACGGAACAGGCCACGTCGTTATCGGTTTTTCGTATAAGCGTTTATCAACCTTCAAGAAATGCTTCCCGGTAATCCTTGCCACAGTATTGCACGTCGGCGCTTTCCGCCGTCAGCTCATATCGAAATGTGAAGATTGGGTATGCCTTGCGAGAGAGTATGCACATGCTCATTCGACATGCAACGATGGAGGATTTGGACGCGATTGAGGCTGTGGAGGCTGCCTGCTTCCCGCCTGCGGAGGCCGCAACGAACGAGAGCCTGACCGCACGCGTCGCCACATATCCGGAACATTTCTGGCTTTTGATCAACACTGACGCCCGATGACGACGCCTGCTTCCCCGCTTCCGTGGAAGATGGCACGTTGGTTGGTTTCGTCAATGGCATGACGACCAATGAGAAAGATTTGGCTGATGTCATGTATGAGGATGTTTCCATGCATGACGAGCAGGGTGATTGGCAGATGATTTTCGGCGTGGATGTGGCTCCCGTCTACCAGCATCGCGGTTGCGCCAGCTATCTGCTGCGTCGTGTGATCCTTGATTCGACGATTGCCGGACGCAAAGGCATTGTGCTGACTTGTAAGGAACGTCTTGTTGGCTTTTACTCCCGCTTGGGATTCATGGACGAAGGCATGTCGGCTTCCACACACGGCAATGTGGCTTGGCATCAGATGCGTCTGACGTTAGCCCACACCACCGGTGAGTCCAATGATTCCAACGCCTCCGGCGACACTGATCCGGATGCGATCACCATGGAGATCCCCGTCGTGCCACTTACTGATTGACGCGCGTGTCGCAGCCCGCCCAACCAACCGCGACACGCCGACGATTTGCATTCCGCCGAGAATCCACGTAAGTTAGCACTCGCTTCGGGCGGTTGGCGCAGAGGTAGCGCACTTCCCTGACACGGAAGGGGTCACAAGTTCGAATCTTGTATCGCCCACGCGAAGCGGGTAACGAAGCCGGGAAACCGGTGGAATTATCCCACGGGTGATTGGCGCAGCGGCTAGCGCACTTCCTTCACACGGAAGGGGTCATAGGTTCGATTCCTATATCACCCACTGAATTTCCGCTTCTCACGGCGGAAGTTCTTTGCGGACATAGCTTAGTTGGTAAAGCGCAACCTTGCCAAGGTTGAGACCGCGGGTTCGAGTCCCGTTGTCCGCTCCACCAAGCCCCACCTCGTGTGGGGTTTTCTTTTCTCACACATCTACTCCACTCGCGTTATTTTAAAAAAACTGCCGACACGCGGAACTTTGCACAGTCCGGCGTCGACAGCCTATCTACATGTTTTACGCTTCTTCGCCGTGCCAGGCGTAGTCGAGGTGCATGAATTCGGGGACCTTGTACCATTGACCGGATATCGGCTCCGTGTGCACAGAACACCGAATCCGGCGTGTTCTCCAAGTCGGATTCCGGGTCGTACGCGGCCTGTTCAATCACCTCATCGACGTTGTGGCATGGCCGGTACCCTGCGAATACGCAACTCAAATGCCCACGCCCATGCGTGTAGGCGTTGACGTCCATCGCATAGTCACGCATTTGCGCAACCGGCGCCTCACCTTCAAGCACCATGTATTCGCCGTCACCGTCAGGCGTGTCGAACGAGCCGCTCATACGCTGAATATCGGCCATCGCATGGCCGACCATATCTTGCGGAACCTCCAACCGGAAGCCATACCATGGCTCCAGCAAACGGCAATCGCCGCGCTCCTTCGCTTCCATCAACCCCTGACGAATCGCACGATACGTGGCTTGACGGAAATCGCCGCCTTCCGTATGTTTCAAATGCGCACGGCCAACCAGCAACGTGATCTTCATATCGGTGATTGGAGAGCCGGTAAGCACGCCCACATGCTCACGCTCCTGACAATGCTGCAGAATCAGCCGCTGCCAGTTGCGGTCGAGCACATCCTCGCTGCACACGCTCGCATATGCCATGCCACTGCCGGCAGGCAACGGCTCAAGCAGCACATGCGTTTCCGCATAGTGACGCAACGGCTCAAAATGCCCCACGCCCTCGATCGGATGCGCAATCGTCTCCTTATATAGGATGCCGCCCGGACCGAACGAAACATCCAAGCCAAACCGGTCATGCATCATCTGCTGGATGACTTCCAATTGCACCGCACCCATCAATTGCAGATGCACTTCGCCAAGATGCGGCTGCCATACCACATGCAGCAACGGATCCTCATCCTCAAGCTCACGCAACGCGACCAGGCAGGCATGAATATCGCACTCCCCCGGCAGCAACGTGTACGTGAGCACCGGCTGAAGCACCGGATTTACGCCGTCAGGCTCCTTCCCAAGCCCGGCACTGGGAAATGTTCGCGTCAAGCCCGTAACGGCGCACACGGTGCCCGCAACAACCGAATCGACCGTACTGAACTTCGCGCCTGAATACACGCGCACCTGATCGGCCTTCTCATGCCACAGGCCATCATCACCGATTTTCGACTCGCCAGGATCGGAACCAACCCGCGCAGTGCCGGAAAGCATTGTTTTCGCTTTGAATTCGCCGCCCGTCACCTTAAGCCAAGTCAGTCGATTGCCTTGCGAGTCGTGCGATACTTTATATATACGCGCGCCGAATTCGCCGCCATACTCCGGCTCGCGCACATACCATCGAATCCTGCGATGAATTCGTCGATGCCCTCCATTTTCAGCGCGGAACCGAAGAAACACGGGAACAAGGCACGTTCGGCAATCAGTTCGCGAATGGTTTCGTCCGGAATCGTCCCTTCTTCCAAATACGATTCCATGGCGGTTTCGCTTTGCATGGCGATGTCTTCCATGACATCGGCAAGCGCCGCATTGTCATCATGCGCTCCGGTGAAATCGATGCAGCCATCCGAGAAACGCTTCTTCAGCTGATTGAGCAGTTTCGTTTTGTCAGCTGCGGGAGCGTCCATTTTATTAATGAAGATGAAAGTGGGCACGTTGTAACGTTTTCAACAATCGCCATAATGTTTCGGTATGCCCTTGGATGCCATCAGCACCGGAAATGACCAGAATCGCATAGTCGAGCACGGCGAGGGTTCGTTCCATTTCCGCCGAAAAATCGACGTGTCCCGGAGTGTCAAGCAAGGTGAGAGTGAGGTTCGGCGTGGTGATGATCGCCGGTTCGGTGAAGATGGTGATGCCTCGCTGCCGTTCCATCGTGTTGGTGTCGAGAAACGCGTCGCCATGGTCGACACGGCCGAGTTTGCGTACGTTGCCCGTGGCATACAGCAATGCTTCCGACAGCGTGGTTTTGCCTGCGTCAACATGCGCCAGAATGCCGATGACGATTCGTTTCATGGGTTCCTCCCGCTGCCCAAGCGACAGCCGAAGCAGCCGCCTATCGATATACGAAAGCCCTTACGCCTACTGACGTAAGGGCTTGATGGTGACCCCGGCCGGGCTCGAAAACTCCGACCTTGAGATTAGAAGTCACATGCTCTATCCAGCTGAGCTACAGGGCCAAACTTGAATCAGTA
>ENA-OQBU01000063-OQBU01000063.1-human-gut-metagenome-genome-assembly--contig:-NODE-63-length-33450-cov-5.123818_pt1 | contig 33450 bp, 41 predicted proteins | sample MGYA00242492_ERZ504566 | MGnify/ENA primary metagenome ERZ504566 (study PRJEB26092, sample SAMD00036261) | human gut metagenome | host: Homo sapiens | study: EMG produced TPA metagenomics assembly of...
CGAACACGAGAGTTCTCAGTTCCTGATCGAATATGTATCTGCACCAGATTTGCTGGAACTGTGTCCCCTCTCTGAATGGGAGGACATGTTTGTGGTCGCATGAGGAGGATGGGCCAAGGAATGGATACCAGTATCCTTTTAGACGAAAATAGCCAACCTGTTCGAGGTGCGTTCAAGGGTCTCGGCATCTACTCCGCCCAGGCCGTTCTTAATTAGAGTGGCTGCCAGATCTGAAAAAATCTTTTGGTGGGTGCTGCGGGTAGGAAAGAACTTGAGCATTGCCGTCATGCGAATTTGCCATGGAGTCCCCTCGAGCAAGAAAAATGCCACCCTAGTGTGCTTCAGTGAGAGGCATTGGTGGCTTTTAACAAATAAACATTCTACCAAAGGTGGAACTTTTTGTCCAATAAAAGACACTTCATACTGCTAGTGGTTAATCTAAGGCGAAAACGCTAAATATGGTGAGTGCATACAGGATTCATCTCATTTCACTCTGTCGAAGTGTGGTCATGATTGCGATTCGATTGGGCCGAATCGGCAGATGATTAACTTGTTCTTCTACTCTCGGTTTGTTTCTCGTCTTCTCCATATAGTCGACAGGGAGAATGGTAGTCAAAGGAGAGTTCCACAGGCGCACAAGCTCGGCAGAACCAAGCGCAGGCTGAACAACAGACCTAAGTGCAGGCGAACCAACAGGGTTCAGGAGCCGTAGCAAAAGTGCATTGGCGCGAACAAAAGCGTAGCGGTTGCGCTAAAAAAGGTGCATACCATGTGTGTTCTGGGTACTGGCATATTCCATTCGGGCGTTCCTCAGGAATTGTGCCTTTGAAATCGCGGTGGTGAATGGGGGGTGTCGTAGATCGAGAGAAAAGTCTCCGCAAGGATGTCTATCCGGCTTATTTATGGCAGATTCGAAGAGTTGGTTTTTACTAGGTGGCTTATATATGGCACCTTTTCCGCAGTATGCCGAGTATGAGCTGCGGAATTCCAACGCGTATACCCGACGTTTTCCGCTTTGGTGCCATATGTAGGCGAAGTAGTGTTTCCAAACTGTCGAAAACTGCCATATATAAGTGAAGTAGCGGCTTCCGACGCAGATGAAACCGGCGAAAACACGCAAAACCGGCGCTGATCAGTCTCTGGGAATACAGAGGAGAGCCAGTCAGCGCCGGTCATATGCGCAAGGTGTTGTCATGGGCGTGAATCAAAACATCCGGAAACGCCAGCACCCGGAAACGCCAGCACCCGGAAACATCAGCACTCAGAAACGCCAACCATTACCCGCGAATCTGCGAGCCGAACGGCCACAAGGCCAGCTTGGCCATCTTGAACGCCTGAATGCCCAGCGGAATGCCCACAATGGTGACGCACAGCACCAGGCCGATAATCGCCCAACTGGCGGCGAGTAGCAGCCCGCCCAGAATCAGCCACAGAATATTGCCAAGAAGTCTCATGGGGTCATCCTAACGAACGCTGAGGAATGAGGGAAGAGCCCAAAGCGACGAAACAGCCCCAAATCCTTGCTGCAACTGCGATTGAGCTTAATCATCTGCTATTCCACCCGGTAGTGCCCACTAGTAACCTGTACCCAGTCGTAAACTGCCAGTGATTGAGACATTCAGACAGAAGAGAAACGTGGCTGGAGAACAGGCTCAGCGGAATATTCTTATCCCCGAAAATCGCGTTCTTATCTTGGAAAACCGTGCTGAGACGGTTCCGCAGAACGTGGTTCACGCCGAAAGACAGGAATCAGGCTCGGACGAGGGGCTGACCTCATGGATTTGGCGCACATCGTCGGTAAACATTTGTTTACGGCGGTACTAGGGGGCGCATCTCTCGTGGTCTGACCCTGTACCCTAAATATGGGAAACAGAATCGAAGCCATTAAGCCGTGGGAGGAGGCTAATGAGAAAAAGGAACAGGAATTGAATGCAAAAGAGAGCGATATTGTTACTCGAGAACAGAAAGTGATGCAACAGGAAGCGCAAGCGGCGCAACAATCATACGGTTATGCGCAACAGGAATCGTCAACATATTCAGGAAATTCGGCTTCAGGTGGCAGTGCTGGCGGCGCATATTACAAGAATTGCAAGGCCGTCTGGGACGCATTGGGCATGGCATAACCAGGAATGATCCGGGATACCGTTCCAAACTTGATGCGGACGGCGACGGCTATGCGTGCGAGTATCCGCCAAACTACTGATGTTAGTGGTTGGATTGAGTCCGTGCTATTGGCTTGGCGTATGCCGTTGACGGTGCGAACATTGGTGAGTTTGATTCGCATCGGTGCTTGAGGCGATTAAACGTACATGCGTGTGAAGAAAAGTACATTGAACGCCGTAAGAAAAGCACATTGAACGCCGGGGGTAAGACGAAGAGGCTTGTCTGCGGCTCGCATCTCGTCTATGTATGGCAGATTCGGGGGCCTGACCGGGAGACATCTCACTTACATATGGCAGACACATGCGGCGAAAAACCTCAAAAACGCACCCCCGAAGTGGCTGTTTTCGCAGGCGACGTGCCATATATAAGCGAGATGTTTCCGTACGAAAAGCAAAATCTGCCATACATAACGCAGATAGACCGATTGGCGTGGGGTATTACGCGAAGTGATTTCACGCGAGTACACGCTGCGGCCTACAGCAGGGGAGCGGTGCGTGGTTTTGCGGTTGAGTTTCGTACTTGCAGCTGAACGGGGAATGTCTCGAATGGTTCCTCGATGGGTTGTCCTTCGATGAGTGCCAGAGCCTTTTGTGCCGCATCAACGGCCATGTCGTATGGGCGCTGTCGAACGGTGGTTAGCTCAGCTTCTTTGGCGAAGGTGCTGTCGTCAAATCCGGTTACGGAAATATCTCCAGGCACGGAAAGGCCGCTGCGTTGAAGGCGGAAGAACAATGGAATTGCCTGTGAGTCCTGATGAAAACACAATGCGGTGGGTGGGTTGTCTTGCGCCATGATCTCGGAAATTGCCGCATCTAGAATGCTGTCGCCTTTTTGCACTGCCAGTGTGCGGGCGGTCAGTCCGTCAATTGCATCGCAGGCTCCTGGAATCCGGAAATGCGGTTAAATGAGCTGAATCCCAATGTGGAGGAAAAGCTTTCATATAAATACAGCAGGTTACGATGTCCCAGCTTGGCGAGATGTCGAACGATGAGTTTGATGCCTTCTTTGTCGTTGATACCGACAGTTGCATCGAATCCTTCGCTGGTGGTATTGATGCCGATAATCGGAATTTTTGCGGTTCCGAGACGTTTGACCTCGTCGGGGCTGATGCCAAATGAGGAAACGAATACGGCATCGGCGTTGCTGCGTACGGGAAGTTCCTCGAAGAATGCGTCACGCGCCTCCGACCCCTCGATGGGGTAGATGACCAGATCGTACCCGGCGTCACGCAAAACATCGTTAAGTCCGGCAATGATTTCGGCGGTGAACCATTCGATGACGCCGCTGCCGACCAATAATGCTATGCGATAGGTTCTACCGGATTTAAGAATTCCTGCCGATCTGGAAACGCTGAAATTCAACGCATCGGCTGCGGCCTGCACTTTCAACCGTGTTGCCTCTGACACCTGTTCAGGGTGTGCGAAAGTGCGTGAGACTGTAGCGTTCGATACGCCTGCCTTCAGTGCCACATCGCCGATGCTCGCTTTCATGGTGCCTCCGAAAGTTTTCCACTGTTTGTTTCAGCCTACCATCATTACCGTCCTCATGGCTACAGAGTTGAAAGATGAATGAAAAGGGTTGCGATACGACACGCCGTATGAAAAACAATGTGTGCACGCTCACAGCGGTGAGATGAAACGGGTTTCAAATGAAACCGTTTACATTTTAAAAAACCTTGAATTGCCAATATGAAACCCTTGTCGTATGCTATTGCTTGTCCGCAAGGGGCGGATGAAGGCTTACGAGGACGTAAGGAGAGATATGAAAATCAACAAAGGTATCGCAGTGGCAGTGGCGGCCTTGAGCATCGTCGGCTTGGCTGCGTGTGGGAACAGCAATGCCGCGTCCGGCACAACCGATACGAAAGCCGACAAAGGGCTTGACGTTATCGGCAACACCATCACCTACGACCCCAATCATCTCGTGAACGACGGCAAGCCAATCCAGCTCGAGTACTGGAGCTGGGGCAGCAAGGGCACGGATCCTGTCTACAAGATGATTGAGTCCTACACGAAGACGTATCCGAACGTCACCATCAAAACGGTGAATGTTTCATGGGATGATTATTGGACCAAGCTGCCGTTGGCTCTGAAAGGCAAAAACGGTCCGGCCGTTTCAACATCCACAACTCTTACGATGCGTTGATTCGTCCATACGCAGCGGATTACGATATCGACACCAAGTCTTTGGAATCCGACTACTCCACCGCATCCGTACATGAAGATGAGAACGGCAAAGTCAAGTACATCGACTCCGTGATCAACACCGGCAACATCTACTACAACAAGGCATTGTGGAGCGAAGCGGGCCTCACCGACGCCGACATTCCGACCACATGGGACGAATTCATCCAGGTCGCCCAAAAGCTCACCAAAACCGACGGCAGCAAGATGACGCAGGCCGGCTTCAACTTCAACGGCGACGCCTACAGCGCCATCTATCAAGGTCTGAATTATCAGAAGGGTGAACTGCTCTTCAGCGAAGATGGCAAGAAAGCCAACTACAACAACGATGTGACCAAAGAAAACATGCAGTTCCTCAAGGATTTGTATGACAAGTACAAGGTCGGATCCGTTGACTTCGGCAACGATTACACCCAAAGCTTCGGTAACGGTCAGTCTGCGATGATCTACGCTTGGGGCCACATGGAAGGCACGCTGAAAGAAAAGTATCCAGATATTGACTACGGCGTGTTCGCCACCCCAACCTTCTCCGAAGACACTCCGTTTGCATACGACCGTTACAACGGCGAATCCACTCCGGGCGTCAACAAGAACCAGAGCAAGGAGCGGCAGGCCGTTGCCCAGGACTTCATCAAGTACCTGCTCGCCAACGATGATTACATTCGTGAAGCGGTATCCGAACTGAACTCCTTCCCAGCCAAGACCTCGCTGCAGAACGACAAGGACATTCTCTCCAAGCCGGTCATGGCCGCCATCCAGCCACGCGTAGACCGACTGATCTGGCCGGGACCGGCACCATCCACCGTTGAATCCAGCGGCACCACTGCTTTCCAGAACGTCTTCCAGAACGGCATGTCCATCGATAAGGCTCTCAAGGAGGCCCAGGGTCAGATGGATACCGACATGAAGAGCTCTGACTTCACGTCAATGGAAAGCAAGTACGCTTACTTCGACGAACATAAGTAATACCGATATATCCTTTCCAATCCCTTTTCCAATCCGGGCAGTCGCGGTACGATTCTTCTTCCGCGCCGCGGCTGCCTTTTATCTACGAGATACGTTCAATCTTCTTATTCGATTCGATCTGACACTCTGTATTGCGTAACAAAACGGTCGAATCGGCTCACAGAGAGGCGAGATTCAATGAAAAACAAAAATGGTGAATCTCTGGTATCGAGAATTTTCACCCTACGCAACATGGCTGTTGTCTTCTTGGTGGTCTATTTCGCCATTTTCCTGGCCTACCCAATTTTTAAAGCCTTCGCGGGCAGTTTGCATAACTGGAATCCTCTGATTGGCACTTATGATTGGGTCGGACTCGACAACTTCAAACAGATCCTCACAGACAAACTTTTCTGGACTTCCATGGGGAACACGGCGGTATTCGCAGGTGTTTCCACACTCTTCCGCATTGTGCTTGGTCTCGGCTTGGCCCTGCTGCTCAGCGCCAAACTCGTCAAATGCAAAGACACCCTCCGAGGTCTGTTCTACATGCCGACCATCACTCCGCTCGTGGCAGTTTCTTTCGTGTGGATGTGGATGTTCGACCCGCAGTTCGGCATGGTAAACAAAATCACAGGACTCGACATCAACTGGCTGCACGACACCAAATGGGCCATGCCGGCAGTCATCATCATGACCATTTGGAAGGATTTCGGCTACGCGACCGTTCTATATTTGGCCGGTCTCATGAATCTTCCTCGAGACGTGTACGAGGCGGCCGCCATCGACGGTGCCAACTCAGTGCAGATTTTCTTCAAAATCACCCTGCCGTTGCTTAAATCAACCACCTTGTTCATTGTCATCACGTCACTGATCAGCTACCTGCAGGCATACGTGCAGATTCTCGTCATGACCGAAGGCGGTCCGGGCACGTCAACCTACACCATCAGCTATCTCATCTTTGATCAGGCATTCCAGAAATACAACTTCGGCGTCGCGTCAGCTCAGGCAGTTGTGCTCTTCCTGTTCACTGGTGTGCTCACCCTCATCATGTTCAAGGTTTCTGGAGATTCGGAGGAACTGGCATGAAATCACGTAAAATTGGCGGCATCATTCTTACGATTCTGCTCTTCATCGCCGCCATCATCACCATTGTTCCATTTGTTTGGATGTTCATTTCATCATTCGCGCCAAATAGCGAAATCGTCAAAGTGACCGGAGGATTATTCCCTAAGCCATCCACGATTGACAATTATGTGAGCATCCAAGAAAAAGTTCAATTTCTTGCGATTGTTCGCAAACTCGCTGATCGTAGCAGTACTGAAAACCGGTATTGCAATCTACACAAGTGCAGTGCTTGGTTACGTGTTCTCTAAAATGCGATTCCGTGGTCGCAACCTGCTTTTCGGCATCGTTATGAGCACCATGATGATTCCTTGGGCAGTGACCATCATTCCGCAATACGAAATGTTCACCAACTGGGGTCTGCAAGACACCTACACGTCGCTCGTGCTTCCTGGCATGATCAGCGCATTCGGTATCTTCCTGTTCCGCCAATCCATCTCGGGAATTTCTGACGAACTCATTGAAGCGGCGAAACTCGATGGCGCATCCGAAACCAGAATCTTCCATAGCATCATTCTGCCAATGAGCCATAACACCATCGCGGCGCTCGCCATCTTCACCTTCCTGTGGAATTGGGAAGACTACCTGTGGCCATTCTTGATGATTACCGACGAACACAAGCAGCTGCTCGCTGTCGGTCTGAAGGCCTTCAACGGACAATACGGCACCGATTACGGCGGATTGTTCGCAGCGACTTCGTTGGCAATTGTTCCAGTGATCATTGTGTATATGATTTTCCAGAAGCAGTTCATTGCAGGTATTGCGACGGGCAGTGGCAAGTAAGGCAGGAGTAGTATGGCAAACAACGCATTAGATAACGCAACCGGCACGGTATTCGTCGACTATGTGCGCAAGGCACGTCCGAAAATGCGAGAATCGTCGGTTTACAAGGGGATCATTGGAGGATTGGCATTCTAACGGAATCGCTGATCCGTTTCGAATGGTCTGATTCCGGCGAATTTGAGGACAATCTCACGCAAATGGTGGTCAACCGCGATTTTGGCGCCGACCCGCAATTCACGGTGACGCATCGCGACGGACTGCTCATTGTTGACACCCCCGCGCTGTATGTGACGTACGATGGCAAGCCATTCAGCAAAGAAGGCTTGAGCGTAGTCGTCAAGGGCGTGGCCGACACCCAGTTCAATACGTGGCATTACGGCGACGAACCGAAGCATAATCTCAAAGGCACCGCGCGCACGCTCGACGAGGCGAACGGCGAAATTCCTCTGGACGATGGTGTGATTTCGCGAGACGGATGGGCGGTGCTCGACGATTCCGCCGCGAACGTGATCGTGGAAGCATACGAAGTGAACGGCAAACCGAATCCGCTGGGGGCTTGGGTTATGCCACGCGATCACGCGGAAACCGACTTCTACTTCTTCGGCTATGGCCGCCGCTACACCGAAGCGGTGCAAGACTTCTACAAGCTGGCCGGACCAACGCCTCTGCTGCCGCGCTTCGCACTCGGCAACTGGTGGAGCCGCTACTACCGCTACACGCAAGACGAATACCTGCAGCTCATGGACCGGTTCAAGCGCGAAGGCATTCCATTCACCACATCCGTGATCGACATGGACTGGCACCGCGTGGACGATGTCGATCCGAAATACGGTTCCGGTTGGACCGGCTATTCGTGGGATAAGCAGCTGTTTCCCGATCATGAGGCGTTCTTGCGCGACTTGCACGAGCGCGGCCTGAAAGCCACGTTGAACGTGCATCCGCGAGACGGCGTGCGCGCGTTCGAAGACGACTATGAGGCGGTGGCCAAGCGCGTCGGCATTGATCCCGCAACCGAAGAGGCAGTGGAATTCGACCTCACGAATCCGGATTTCGTAAGCGCCTACTTCGACATGCATCATCGTATGGAAGCCGAAGGCGTTGACTTCTGGTGGCTCGACTGGCAGCAAGGCGGCGTGACCCGCCAGCCCGGACTTGACCCGCTGTGGGTGCTCAACACTTGCACTACCTGGATTCCGGGCGCTACGAGACTTCTTCCGAACGCAATGTAAATGAGAACTGCGAATGCGAAAAGTGCGCCGAGCCGGGCGCTCGCGATGAGCATGAAATGCATGTCGAGCAATCCGAACGCAACGTGAGCCGTGCGGGACGCAACAACCGTTGGCCGCTCACCTTCTCGCGGTATGCTGGCCCGGGTTCGCACCGCTATCCGGTCGGCTTCTCGGGAGACACCATTGTTACGTGGGAATCCTTGCAGTTCCAGCCGTATTTCACTGCTACCGCGTCGAATATCGGCTACGGATGGTGGAGTCACGATATTGGCGGTCACATGTGCGGATACCGCAACGAACATCTGGAAGCCCGCTGGTACCAGCTTGGCGCGTTCAGTCCGATCAACCGACTGCATTCCAGCAATTCGCAGTTCATGGGCAAGGAGCCGTGGAACTTCTCCGCGGAAGTGCGCGATTCCATGGTGGGTTCGCTGCGACTGCGCCATATGATGCTGCCGTACCTGTACACCATGAACTATCGCGCCGCGTCGAGGGCATGCCATTGGTGGAACCGATGTATTGGGCGGATCCGAACAATCCGCAGGCGTACGAGGTGCCGGACGAATTCCGTTTCGGTACTGAGCTGCTGGTTGCACCAATCGTTTCCGACAATGACGATTCCGCGCAGCTGGGTAGCACGGAAGCATGGCTGCCGCAAGGCGAATGGTATGACTTCTTCGACGGTCGCCGTTACGTTTCGGCAGGGAAGTCCGGGCGTCGTTTGGAAGTGTGGCGTGCGATCGACCGTATGCCGGTGTTTGCCAAGCTGGCGGTATCGTGCCGTTGCAGCAGCTTGGCGAGGGCAATAAGGTGAATGATTTGGGCAATCCGGAGTCCCTGCAGGTGCTGGTATTCCCCGGTGCGAACGGTTCGTTCACACTCAAGGAAGACGATGGTTCTGTGGCCTCTGCTGCTTCCGGTTCCGCATCTGCCGAGTCTTGCGATGGCCAAACTCATGTTGCCGATACGCGCATGAGCCTTGACTGGAAGAATACGGACAATGCCACGCAGTTCACCATCAGTCCGGTGGAAGGCTGTGCTGAAGCCATTCCGGCACAGCGTAACTGGGAGATTGTGTTCCGTGGAGTTGCGCAGCCAGACACGCAGAACGTTCGTATCGAAATTGGCGGTAAAGCTTGCAATACTGCAGAAATTACATACGATCAGCAGACGTTGAGTCTGTCGGTCGTTGTGCGCGACGTGCCGTCTACTGCATGCTTGAACGTTACGATTGCAGGCGGACTGCAGATTGCTGAGAATTCAGTCGAACAGGACGTGCTCGACGTGCTCTTGCATGCGCAGATGCCATACATTTCCAAAGAGCATGCGATGCAGGCGATTCGTGAGCAAGGAGTGCGTGCGCTCGGGGCTCTGCGCACCTTCGATACCGCGCCCCGCTTCAGCAACGAGCTGTTCGGCACCTCCGGCATGCCCGATGCGGTGATCGGCGCCCTGGAGGAAATCCTCCTCCGCAGCTGATTGTGGGAGTACCGACATCCATCACCCTTCTATGCCATTCTAGGGTGGTGGATGTTACTCGGGGGGGGGGTGGGTGTAATCTGCCCTAGAAGGATGGAGTGTAAGAGCCAGACTGAAGGGATTGGACATGCGAGGGAACTCCTGCGATTCGGATTCAACGCCAAAGACGGAGGAAATACATATTGTTTCCTCCAACGCATGGCATAAGCAGCGGGCGCATGTTCAGGATCAAGCTCAAAACGTTTTCGCAGTTTGAACCGATGACATTCTCGAACACGCCGTTTCCCGTTGATGGGGACGGGCATAGCTGTAAGAGGGTCAAGAAGCAGGTCGTTCCGGGGTGGAGATATTCGTTCGTTGCCTGTCTGGTAATGGTCGACCTTGCCGTCATGCTGGTTTCTCTCGCGTTCAGCCTGTGGGCAAACAATTCTGCATATGAAGCCATCGGTAGCGTCATGCCATTTGGGCTATTTCTTGTTTGCTTCAGTGCCATTTGGGTATTGAGCCTTACGATCGTCGGTGCATACCATAGGCATGTGATGGCGGAAGGCTATGAGCTGTACGCGAAGATCATCAAGCTTCGCTGCTCACTATTATTACGTATTGCTCGATTGCGTTTATTTTCAAACTTGCGCTTCCACGAACGGCACTTATCGTTGCCCCGATCATCGCGTTCCTTCTGGAAGTGATTGCCCGTTGGCAGATGCGTCAGTGGTTGCATCGCAGCCGCAAAAAAGGTTCTTGCAAGTATAGGACCGTGGTGATTGGTTCTTCCGACGGCATTAACCGTGCGTTGCGTACCATGCAGGATTATTCCAATTGGGGGTATTCGCCGGTCGCAGTATGCCCGATTGAAGCTGACGGCAGAAAGAAAGATGCGTATGTGGTCACTTCGTTCGAGCCGGATCCTTCCATTGAGGGTGCCGACATGCTGAAGGTGATTCCGCTTAATTCCGCGTTCCCCCGCACGTGCGAAAGTCTTTGCGCTCAAGAAGTGTATGTTGCCGACGTGCTATCTCGTGATTCCGAAATGTTGCATGGTATCTCTCTTGCGGTGGAATCTTTGGGCATGGAACTTGCCTTGGCTGTGTCTTTGGCTGATGTGAGCGGACATCGCTTGTATTTGCGTAATACTGCTGAGCAGCCGGTGTTGTTGGCGAGTCTGCCGCAATACACTACTGCTACTGCTGTGGTGAAGCGTGTCGTCGACATCATAGGTTCGGCTTGCGCGTATTGATTTCTTCGCCGATTATGCTTGGCGTAGCTATTGCCATCAAACTCGATGATGGTGGTCCGGTGTTTTTTCTCTCAGCAGCGTGTCGGGTTACATGGTAAGCCGTTCACCATGTACAAGTTCCGTTCCATGGTTACCAATGCAGAAGAGTTGAAGAAGAAGCTTGCGGAAGAGAATGGCCAGAGCGATCGTTTTATCTTCAAAATGAAGGATGATCCACGTATTACGAAGATTGGCCATTTTATTCGTAAGACTTCGTTGGATGAGTTCCCTCAGTTCTTTAACGTGTTGAAGGGCGATATGTCTTTGGTTGGGCTCGTCCCGGCGTTGCCTGACGAGGTTGCCCGCTATGGCTCCCTGTATTCCACGCGTTTGCTGGTGAAGCCCGGTATTACTGGTCCGTGGCAGGTTTCCGGTCGTTCGGATCTTTCGCAGGAGCAGAGCGAGTATTTGGACGTTTCGTACATCGAGAATTGGTCCATCGCTGGAGATCTTGCGATTCTTGCGAAGACCGTGCTCGTAGTCTTCCGCGGTACCGGTTCCTACTAAGCTGCGCATTGCGTTGCATAAACTCGAAAAATCGCCTCCCTTTCTAGTAAAAGGGAGGCGATTATTTTGTTGAGATTGAGTCAGTTTTGTGCTTGCTCTTCTTTCGGCTCCTTTGGCTCTTCTTGCCGCCCTCGTCGTAAGAGTAATAGTAGTTGCCGTTCGAGGAGACCTTGCGTTCCTTCGCGAAGTTGAGCACGAAGCCCATCACCGGAATATTGAGGTTGTCGAGCTGAACGGAGATTTCCTTCAGATCGCGCTTCACAGTTATGTCACAGCCAGATACAATGCCGCTTTCGGGGAGCTAGGGGCTACGGGCTACGCGGCGCGCTGCACCATGGAAAGCTTCACCGGCGACTCTTTGTTGGAAGCGTGCAGCGACTTTTCCGCCACATTACTCAAGGATTCCGCTACGCTGTTAACAATGTCGGAATCCTGCTTTGCGGCGGGGGTTCCATCTTCTTTGATTGCGTTTGCGATGCTGTAACCGTGTAGTGTATGTTCCTTTTCAATTGGAGTGTAGAAAGTACCAAGAAATGGTGAAATTCCAATGAAAACTGTTGCTGGGAAAATATTTTAAAAATGAAAATGATTACAAAAGTGGTTGCGTGAGATGGCCTCATTGTGTTTGTCGTATTATGTTGTGTTCTTGAAAATACATATATATTCTCTAAGATTCGATTCGTTTTATTCTTAACAATGAGGTACAGTATTTCACGTAGTTATTTACAATAAAGGAAGGATTTACATGTCCGTTCTTGATGGTTTCAAAGAAGTTGGCGAAAGAACTGGTGGCAAGTTGACCATGACGGTCATGCTTGAATCCGTTCGTTTTTCCAAGGGTGTTTCCGAAGTTCTCGGCGTCCTGAATACGTCAAGCTGCTGGTGAATTACGAGCGCGGCAAGTTCGCAATCCAGGTATGCGATGAGAATGACGATTTCGCTCTTCAGTTCAATGCTCCGAACGCCGATACGCCGTCTTCCGTCACCACCCGCAACCTTGACCTGCTCGTTGCGACGCAGAAGTTCTTCACCTTCCGGAAGTGCCTGCAGACAAGATCGCCTTCTTCGCTCTGGACGGCGAATATCACAGCGATGAGCGCGTGATCATCTTCGATGCCAAGAACGGGGTCCGCAGCGGCACCGTCGGCAAGCGTGGTCCGAAGGCCGGTCACGGCGGCCGCAGGCGCAGGAAGATCGATGACGTCAAGGAAGCCACGGTGATCGGTTCCAACAATGCCCTGTGAAATCGGCGATATCCCAGTGATATTTAAGATCTAATATAGTTTGAGCTCCGTAATATCTTCGAATATTACGGAGCTCAAACTATATCATCATCGAATCAATCAATGATGATCAATCGCGATTTAATAGCAGTGATTGGCCAGCCAGTACGTGTAGGCTCCCTGAATGGAACCATAACGCTGCGCGCAATAACCCCAGAACCACTTGAGCTGGGTCTGATAATTGGTGGCCCAATCGGCGCCCGCGCTCACCATCTTGCTGCCAGGCAACGCCTGGGGCAGACCATAGCGCCCGAACTCGGATTCGTTGCGGTGACGCTCCAGCCGGACTCGTGGGTGATGATGTATACGGTGGCGGTGAAATCGGCTTCGGTGTAGCCGTTCGACAGCAGATAATCGTGAGCCCACTGCTGCATTTCGCCCGCCGGCACAGTGGTGCCGATCGACGCGGAAGCGCTGGAGGACGACGACGAAGTGGAGCCGGTGCCGACGAGAATGACCTTGTCGACCGGAGCCTTCTTCACATACGAGCTGATCATATTGGAGGAGACCACGGTGTCGCCGGACTTGGTTACGAGGTTCGTGGTTTCCATCACGCCCTCTTCGCCTTCCGTCTCAACCTTCTCCTGGCCTTCCGGCAGGCTTGAGGTTTCCTTCTTGACGACATTGAAACCGATGGCGGTGTCGGAAACCTCACGCTTGCGCCGGCACGCTGAATGGTGATTACGGTCTTCTCATCCACCTTGGTGGTGAGCGAAGGGGAGACCGTGTCTTCCGGTTCGAGCGTGATGTCTCCCGCGTCGAGCACGGACTTCACGTCGGTGAAATTGGTACCGGGCACCACGCGCGACTTGCCGTTGATCTTCACGGTGACGTACGAGGTGTCTCCATTGAGCAGCTCACGGGCGTTGCCACGGGATGCTTCGGCGGAATCGGTGACGGAGAAGGCCGTGACCTGATTGGCCGTGTTCTGCTCCGCGGAGGTGTAAAGATTGCGCGACACAATGCCGCCGGTAGCCAACAGGCCCACCGCCGCGACCGTTGCGGCGATCTTCACCAGCGAGGACTTGCTCGGCATGGCGAAGGTAGACGATCGGGCGTGCTTGCTGTGGTTAGCCATTCTGCTCCTAAACGCGCGTTCAGATCCTCGACGAATTCACACATGCACGGCATGCGGTGCGCCGCCACTTCAGGCTTCGCCGGAAAGCGCATATCCAACGTGACATTCTACTCCATGCCATGGAATCCGGGCGAGCGCATATGTAACAGGCGGGCAAAGCGGGCATGCAAAGCAAGCGTGCAAAGCAAAAGGTGCCGTTGATGTTTCGCCATCGAACGGCACCTTTGCAATCCTTTGATATTCGCCTTATTGCGCCTGTTCCGTAGCCTCTTCGGCAGCGGCCGCATTGACGTCCAGCTCCTTGGCCTGGGCGATCAGATCGTCCAGATCCGACGCGCGCAACGCGCCAGCCTGCTGGAATACGATCTGCTGGTTCTTGATCACCATCAAGGTCGGCACGGCCTGCACTTTGGCGGCGGAGGCGAGATCCGGATTCTGGTCGATATCGACCTTCGCGAAATAAATGTCAGGATTCGCTTCGCTTGCCTTTTCGAACGTCGGGCCGAACGCACGGCACGGACCGCACCAGGTTGCCCAGAAATCCACGAATACCAGATCGTTGGATTCGACGACCTGATTGAAATCCTGCGAAGTGACCGCATGCGTTGCCATGATTGCTCCTTGCTGTTCGTTCCATCGACGCGCGTGACGGGCTACGCCCCTCGTATGCGATTGCTTTGGAGTATATAACCGCGCCCCAACCCGCCGCATTCCCGGCATATGCAATATCCGCTGTCAGAAGAATCGTCTTTCGGCGCATTCTTTTCCAGCCAATTCACACAAGATGCGTGATAATGGGACTATGCCAGTGATGAATGATGAAGTGCCCGACGAGGGCGATTTCGATGCAGGCCGTCGTCGCGGAGAATTCGACGACATTACGCCGGAGGATTTCATTCGCGGAATAGGTAATCCTCCAGGATGGCTTGCTTCCGGCGAAATCAACCGTATGCGCGGCGAAATGCCGATTCCATACGTGCTTGTGGTGCCGGTGCGCACCGATGATCTGGGGCGTGTTTCACAGGTCGGATCGTTGCTTCGCGTGTCTGACGACGGCAGTATCGAGCGAACGCTGATTGCCGGGCGCGTGCTCTATCACGAATCGTTGCGTGAGGCCGTGGCGCGTAATATCGCCAAGGATTTGGGCGATATCGCGTTGCCGCAGCTGCCGGTGAGTCTGCAGCCGTTCACCGTGGCCGAGTTTTTCCCGACGCCGGGACTATCCGATTATTTCGATTCCCGCCAGCATGCGATCGCATTGTGCTACGTGGTGCCGATCGCGGGCGACTGCAAGCCGCAGGATGAGACGCTTGACGTGGAATGGGTCAACCCGAACAGCGAGATCCTCGACACTTTCATAAACCAGATGAGCAACGGATATGGCACGATTGTGCGTCAGGCGATCGCTTGGGCCGGCAGGTAGCCGACAGGCTTATGGTTGACGTCGAAACCGGTCGGCCGTGGGCGCAGGAAAGCGCGTGGCAGCTTGCGAATGCAGGCAGCGTAAGCGATAGATATATAGGCAATATAGGGGAGAGGAACGGAGTGAGACGATGACGATCGAATTACATAATAACGTGTATTGCGAGGGCGAGGGGCTTCCCGTGGTGCTGGTGCACGGGTTCCCCGTGGACCACCGCATGTGGGACGAATGTGCGGAGGCGTTGGAGGCGGCCGCTGTGGAACATGGTGTGAAACGGTTCCCGATCTGGGGTCCCGACATGCCCGGTGCGGGAGAAGGGCCGATTCCTTCCGATGAGACCAGTGGCGGCAAAGACGCGGACGGCGCTTTCCCGAACGGTTTGGACCATATGGCCGACGCCTATGTCGCGATGTTGCATGCGGCCGGTTACGACAAGGCGATTTGGGCGGGCCTTTCGATGGGCGGCTATCTGATTCTCGACATTCAGCGTCTGCACCCCGAAGCTGTTGCCGCGTTGGCATTGTGCGACACGAAGGCCGCGGCGGATTCCGAACAGATGCGCGCGAAACGCATCGCAATCGCCGAAGCATGCGAATCGACGGGCACGCATGAGCCGGTCATGGGATTCGCCGCCGCCACGCCTGAGGATTCCACCATCAAACAGTCGGCCGCCTACCGTGAACAGTTCACGACGTGGATCAACGAACAGCCTGCCGAAGGCATCGCATGGCGTGAGCGCATGGCGGCTGGGCGCCCGGATCTGAACGATGTGTTGCCTGCGATTACGGCACCGGTTGCGGTGATCTGCGGCGACAAGGATCCGTCGAGCCCGCCGAGCGTGATGACGCCGATCGCCGATGCGATGACAGGCACGAGCGCGGATATGACGGTGGTATTCGATTGCGGGCATTTCAGCGCATACGAGCATCCGCAGGCGGTTGCCGACGCGCTGCTCGCGCTGGTGCGCAGGGTGCAGTAGCCGGTATTTTCCGCCGCTGCCGTCAATATCGCAATCAGAAATACAAAAAAGATATAAAAAAATAGAAAAGAAAATACGGAATAGAGAAAAAAAAATATCCGCTCTATCAATCGTATTCAAGGAAAGAAGCAATCGATGAGCGTGTTCTCGCCACTGGCGCTGACCCAGGCACTGCCGTTCCTGCCACTTGCGCAAGGCGACATCGACTATGAGGTTTCGAGACGCGGCGAACCCGACCTGTTCGACACGGCGCTGCTGGAGCCGGACACGAAGGTCATTCTCGTCAAAGACGGCATGGTGGCGGTGCCGCGCGGACAGGGAGCCATCGCGGACTACGCCAACGTGCATATGCGTCTCGCGCAATTGCCCGGCGCCTACGTGGCGGCGGAACTGCACACGCATCCGACGGCGCTCGCCATATTCCTTGGATCGTATGGCGGCAAACGCGACGAACACGTGGTCGCCGTTGACGTGTCTCGCGTGAAAGCCGCGGAGACGGTGGTCGCAAGCAGTGAGCATATGGGCGCGGACGATGCGTTCGGCGAACAGCACGAACCGGAATCGAAAACGTCGAAATCGTTGCTGGAAAGCGCTGCGGAACGATTCGACTGGGTCGATCTGCGCGGATTCGCACCGCATGCCAGCGCGCGCGAAGCAGGCCAGGCCACGACGGCGATCTCGCTGGGCGTATGGCATGCGCGCCAACGTCATTGCCCCACATGCGGCGCTCCGACCGAACCGGCGTGGGAGGATGGGCGCAACGCTGCGCCAGCGAAGCGGACGGCAAGCGACTGCTGTTCCCCAGAGTGGAACCGGCCGTCATCACGGCGATCGTGGACCATGAGGACCGTCTGCTGCTGCAACACAACAGCGCATGGCGCAACACCGGACTGTACTCCGTATCGGCCGGCTTCGTGGAAGCCGGAGAAAACCTGGAGCATGCCTGCCGGCGCGAAGCCAAAGAGGAAGTCGGCATAGACATCGGCGAACTCAAATACTTGGGATCGCAGCCATGGCCGTTCCCCGCATCGCTCATGATGGCGTTCAAAGGCGTGGCCAACACCACCGACGTGCGCGTGGACGGCGACGAGACCCTGCAGGCGCGTTGGGTGACCCGCGACGAATACATGAACGAGTTGGTGGCAGGGCGTATGGAAGCTCCCGGAAAGGCCACCATCGCCCGCTACATGATCGAAGAATGGCTCGGCCACGACCTCCCGTAACAAGTTTCGGCACTGCTCTAGGGAAATACATACGATTGACGTAGAATGAGCTTCATGAGCGAAGAAAACGATAACAAGCCGAATCTGGATGTGCCCGAGCATCTTGAATATTCCGACGAGCATGTGTGGGTGGATGCTTCCACCGAGCCGGCCATGGTGGGTATCACCGAATATGCGGCCGACCAGCTTGGCGAACTCGTGTACATCGATCTGCCGGAAGTCGGCACCGAAGTGCAGGCGGGCGACGAGGTGGCGGAACTGGAATCCTCCAAGGCGGTCACGCCGCTGGTCACTCCGGTGGCCGGCGTGATTCGCTATGTGAACAACGAGGCCGCCGACGATCCAAGCATCGTAACGGGTGACCCGTATGGCGAAGGCTGGATTTTCAAAATCGAACTTGAGGATGACGAGCCGGGACTGCTTTCCTCCGAGGAATACGCCAACATCGTGGTTCAGTGAACAGAACGATTCGGGAAATTGGATGGGAAATCATCGGTATTCCCTGAAAAATCCCTGATTTTCACGCTGGGGTACTAGGTAATTCAATAATCGCCTTTATAGTGGGGTTATGACCGAACCGCAGCCGTTGCCCCAGCGTGAACCGGATTCCATATCCGAAGATGACATGCCGACCGTGCCCATTCCCGCACGCAAGGTGGTCACCACCTTCGACGCGGCTTCGAAACACGAACGCATCGAAGTCAAGCCTCCGCTGACACGACTGTTCCGCCGCACCATTACCAGAGCGTTCAACAAGTGGGTGACGTTCTCAACAAGCATGGTGCTCAATCTCAACTGGTATCCGCGCGTGGAACCATATGTCGGCTACGGCACCGAACATTACTCTCGACTGATCTGCCGAACCGTGTACGGGCCCTTCAAACGTCAGGCGGGTCGTCTGACCCGTGGCATCCGTGCCATGCTCACCATCCCCTCGCCGCATACGAAGGTGCGCATCGCCATCGACGGCGTGCCCCTCGAAACCGTGCAGGTGGGCGCGTCCGAAGTGCACGACGAAGTGGACGCGCAGCGCAATGTCTCCAGTGAATTCGCAGCCTCCGATTCCGCAGGATATCTCGATCTCGTGGCCGAACATTCGCTCGAACCGGGCGTGCACGACGTGTCATACAAGGTACGCAGCCGCAAACCGGTCACAGCCAACCTGTTCACCATCCCCAGCGGTACGAAAGTCGGCGTGATCTCCGACGTGGACGACACCATCATGGTCACGCAGGCGCCAAGCCTGATGAAAGCCGCCTACAATCTGCTGCTGCTCGATCCAAAGAAGAAAATGCCGGTTGCGGGCATGAACCTGCTGTTCAACCGCATTGCGGACATGTTCCCGGACGCGCCGTTCTTCTACCTGTCGACATCGCCATGGAATGTGGAAAGCTCGATCCGGCATTTCATCGCCAACCATGGTTTTCCGGAAGGTCCGCTGCTATTGCGCGACCTCGATCCTCGCCCGAAAAACGTTCATTCCTTCCGGAGTGCAGCACAAACTCGAATATGCCGAACAATTGATGGCTGATTTTCCTGATATGAAGTTCATTCTGATCGGCGATGACGGGCAGAAGGATCCGACCACGTACGCCACGATCGCACGCCGATACCCAGGGCGTGTGCTGGCGATCGGCATCCGGCAGTTGTCTCCACGCGAAGTCGCCGGCAATCTCGGCACCGTTGCGGGGCGTGCGGTCACGCAGCCGATCCCGGTCACCGATGTCCCGGTATTCACGGGAACGACCGGCTCGAATCTGATGAAAACCATGCTGCCGTTCCTGAAACAACAGATGGGCGTCTGACTTTTTCGTACGCCCGGAGCAGGGGGTACGTGCCGCGTGGGATTGGGAATGCAATGCCGGTATAATCGCGTGCATGACTGATTTTCGGGGTGAACAGGGCGCAACGGGCGCGCGAGAAAGCGACGAAAGCGTGCAAGACAAATGCGGGATGCCGATCGCGAAGCGTGTGCCGAAGGAGCGCGTATTCCACGGCGACACCTTCATCGACGAGTACGAATGGCTGCGCGACAAGGAATCGCATGACGTGCAGGATTACGTCGCCGCGCAGAACCGGTATTGCGAGCAGCGTATGGAACCGTTGAAAACCCTACGCTCCACACTGTTCGACGAGCTCAAGTCGCACGTTCAGGAAAACGACATGTCCGTGCCGACACGCATGGATGGCTACTGGTATTTCGTACGCACCCAGGAGGGCCAGCAGTATGCGGTGCAATGCCGTGTGCCTATTCGAGGCGCAGACGATTGGGATCCGCCAACCATTGAAATCGGCGTGCCCATCGACGGCGAACAAGTGGTGTTCGACACCAATGCCGAAGCGCAAGGCCATGATTTCTTCCGTATCGGCGGCATGGATATTTCCAAAGACGGACGTTGGATGCTGTACGGCACCGACACCAGCGGCGACGAACGTTACGATTTCCGCATCCGCAGCTTGGAAACCGGCAAGGAACTGCCGGAAGTGTTCAAGGGCATCGGTGGCGCCTGCTTCACACCGGACGCGCAATGGGTGTTCTATGTGAAGCTCGACGACGCGTGGCGTCCATACGCGGTGATGAGGCACCGCGTCGGCACTCCCATCGTCGACGATGTGGAGGTGTACCGCGAACAGGACGAACGATTCTGGGTTGGCATCGGCCTGTCGTTCGACGAACGCAATCTGGTGATCGGCACCGGGTCGAAGACTACCACCGAGGTATTGCTGCTTTCCACCGACGATCCGGAAGGCGAATTCCGTGCGTTCATTCCGCGCGAGCAGGACGTGGAATACGACGTGAGTTTCAGCCGTTTCGAAGGTGCCGGCGAATGCGGTGAGGATATTCCGCTCGCCGTGGTCTATCACAATGCGTTGAACCCGAATTTCGAAATCGATGTGATCGACATGCGCTCCCATGAGCCCCCGTACCGTTTGGGTGAGGGCGTGCGTGTGGCCGTCGGTTCGCCGTACGGATGCGAGCATGGCGACGAGGTCGAACCGGGCGCTTCTGAGATGCCGATCGGCACACCGTATTCCAATCCCTGCAATCCAGCCATTTTGCAGGGCGCGCATGGTCTTGGCATTGAGGGGATCTCGATTCACCGGCATTATGTGGCGCTGCAGTACCGGGCGGAAAGCCTGACGCATATTGCGGTGATGACGAAGGATGCCGCTGCGGAGGATTTTCTTGCGGGGCGTCCATGGAAGTTCACCGAGCTGGTTCCCCACGCGTGGAAGACGATTGGGATGTCGACGAGTCGGTGGACGAGATCAACGAGGAACGTGCCGAAGTGTGGGGCGCGCTCGACCAATTGGCCGCCGCGCAAGGCGAGGGGTCGGCCGTGCATGGGGTTTCCCGCAAGGCGATGACCTCATCGGATGGCGCGACCGCCGATGCGATGCCGGGGGAGACCCGGCGCTTGTATTCGATTGGTGTGGGAGGCAATCCTTCGTATGATGCGCCCCGCATGCGCTACTCGTTCTCCAGTTACACGCGTCCCGGCGAACTGCATGATATCGATCCGGCGACCGGCGAGGATCGCCTGTTGAGGCGTGCCACGGTGCTTGGTGGATTTGAACCGCGCGAATACATGGAGCGCAGGGTGTGGGTTACCGCCCGCGATGGCGAGCGCATTCCTGTTTCCTTGGTGTGGCGCAGGGATGTGCCCGCGTGTGATTCGGCGATGTTCGTTACCGGGTATGGCGCGTATGAGATCAGTTCGGATCCGGGATTCTCGGTGTCTCGCATCAGCATGCTTGATCGTGGTGTGCTTTATGCGGTGCCGCACATTCGCGGCGGCGGTGAGATGGGTCGTGCTTGGTATGAGCAGGGGCATTTGCTCAATAAGAAGCATTCGTTTGAGGATTTCGTTGATGCCGTGCGTGCGTTGCAGCGTGCCGGTTTGGCGTCGCCTGCTCGCACGGTGGCCGATGGCGGTTCCGCCGGTGGCCTGTTGATGGGTGCCGTGGCGAATATGGCTCCCGAATGTTTCGCGGGCGTTGAGGCGGATGTGCCTTTTGTGGATGCGTTGCGTCGATTCTTGATCCGTCGTTGCCGTTGACGGTTACGGAGTGGGATGAGTGGGGCGATCCGCTGCATAATGCGGACGTGTATCGGTATATGAAGGAATATACGCCGTATGAGAATGCGCCGTCTGATGCAAATGATGCGCGGGTTGCGGTTTTTCCCAAGATTTTCATTACCACGTCGATGAATGACACTCGTGTGCTGTATGTGGAGCCGATGAAATGGTTGGCCCGACTGCAGCGTGCGGGCGTGGATGCGTGGCGAAGATTGAGGTCGAGGCTGGTCATGGGGGTACGTCCGGAAGGTACAAGCAGTGGGAGGAGATTTCCTATGAGAATGCCTGGTGCCTTGGCGTGATGGGTATTACCAGCTGATTAGGCTGTGCGATTTGTGAGATTCGTATGATTCATGCTTTTCGTGTGTTTCGTACAGGAAAGCGGCATGGAGTGTCCATTAGTTGAGCGTTACGCGTCCACGTGCTGATTCGTTGACTAGAGTCGCGTGCTATGAGTGATTCTGCAAAGAAGTACACCATCGCCGTCATTCCGGGCGATGGCATTGGCAAGGAAGTGACTCCGTGGGCTCAGAAGGCTCTGGAGAAGGCGGCCGAGGGCGTTGCCGAATTCGATTACGAGAATTTCGATCTTGGCGCCGAACGTTACCTGCGTGACGGTGCGATTCTTCCGGAAGAGGAAGAGGAACGCATCAAGAAGACCGACGCGATCCTGTTGGGCGCAGTCGGCGATCCGCGTATCAAGGCCGGCATTCTCGAACGTGCCTGCTGCTCAAGCTCCGTTTCGATCTCGACCAGTACGTCAACCTGCGTCCGTCCAAGCTGTACAAGGGCGTGACCTCCCCGCTCGCCAACCCGGGTGATATCGACTTCGTCGTGGTGCGTGAAGGCACCGAAGGCCTGTACTGCGGCGCGGCGGAGCGGTTCGCCGCGGCACCCCGAACGAGGTGGCCACCGAAGTTTCCATCAACACCGCCTACGGCGTGGAACGTGTGGTGCGTTACGCCTTCCAGCTGGCCATGAAGCGCAGGAAGCATGTGACCCTCGTGCACAAGAAGAACGTGCTCGTCAACGCCGGAGACATGTGGCAGCGCATCGTCGATAAGGTCGCCGAGGAATATCCGGAAGTTTCCCACGACTATCTGCATATCGACGCGACCACCATTTCATGGTGTCGAATCCGTCCCGCTTCGACGTGATCCTCACTGACAACCTGTTCGGCGACATCATCACCGACGAGGCAGGTGCCGTGGTCGGCGGTGTCGGATACTCCGCTTCCGGATGCATCAACGCTTCCAACGAATACCCGTCCATGTTCGAGCCGATTCACGGTTCCGCACCGGATATCGCAGGCCAGAACAAGGCCAATCCGACCGCCGCGATCCTTTCTGCGGCCATGCTGCTGCGCCACCTCGGTTTCGACGACGCCGCGGCCAAGATCGATGCGGCCGTCGAAGCGGACATCGAAGAGCTGGGATCCGCTACACGCTCCACCGACGAGGTCGGACGCGACATTCTGGCACGTATGTGACATATGATCCGGAACGCATGATTGCGCCGGATATGTTCGCCTGTTGAGACGCCTGTCGAAATCGAGTTCATGCTTGAATTCGACAGGCGTCTCGCATATTCAGGGGGGATTTCAGGGATTGCTTTCAGGGTGGATGAAAGCAACAAGGCAAATTATGGGATATTGTTGAAACCATGAGTGACAACAATGCCGATTACAACGGTTCCGGCCAAGACGAGTATTTCGCGACGAACGATTCAACTCAAGCCGATTACAGGCAGTCGCAGGATGGCTACAATCAGCCTGCATCACAGCCGCACAATCCCAACCCGTACGCATCGCAGCAGCCCGTGCAGGGATATGCCCCGGGTACGCAGGGCAACAACATCCCCGGCGTACGTATGGCAATGGTCAGTCGGCTGCCTACGGTTCGTCCGTCCCCGCATATGGCTCGGCCGCTCCCGCTTACGGGCAGCCGACTCAGCCTGCGCAACCTGCACAGCCCATCTACGGCCAGCCGACGTACGGACCTACGGATTACGCACAATCGGCGCAGACCCCCTATTATCAGGAGCCGACTCAGCACCAATACACGCAGTCCGCATACAATCAGCCACCAACCTACGCGCAGCAGACCTACTATCAGGCGACCCAACAGCAGCCCGGCTATGGCTACGCGCAGAAGTCGAAGATCGTCGCCGGCCTGCTCGGCCTGTTCCTCGGCACCCTCGGCGTGCACAACTTCTATCTGGGATACACAGGCAAGGCCGTGGCTCAGCTGTTGCTGACCCTGATCGGATGGATCATCCTCATCGGACCGATCATTTCCGGAATCTGGGCTCTGATCGAAGCCGTCCTCATCCTGTGCTCCAGCTACGGGTCCAACTGGCACCGCGATGGGCACGGCCAAGAACTCCAAGATTGATGGGCAGAGGGCTGTATAAGCAGCCGGGCGGCAAACTCGTAGGGGTTTCCGTCCAGCTTTCTGATGACATTCCAGCATATTTCCGCGAATGTGCAAGTTCCATCCAATCCGTGGAACAATGTCGGATCGACGGCGATTTTTTCTTGACGGCGATGACGAGGATTCCCGCCGACTATTGCAGGATTGGGAAAACTTGCTGCAAAGCCAGCGAGGCGCACCCACACGCGACATTACGCGACGATTGCAAGCGATTACCGCGAACTATCCGAACGTGCGATTGGTGGGTATGACGGCAGAAGGCATTGCCATCGCTTTTCTCCGCGCAATCACAGGCAGTGAATCGCGTAATGCGGAAGATGCAACGGGCAACGGAAATATCGCGCGGTCCACGAAACAATATTCCGGGGAACAACCGGGAATGCATAATGCGCTGACACAAGAGGAATATCTGGAACGCTGGCGGGCCCTGAAACCGACCGTCATCCACGACAAGCCGCGCGACCCGAACGAACAAATGGAAACCGACATCGCATGGGCGCGCGAAGTGGCGGCAGGCAAACGCGAACCCACGCTGCGTATCTGGGAATGGGCCGCTCCGGCCGTGGTCATCGGCAAATTCCAGTCGCTCGAAGACGAAGTCAATACGGCGGTCGCGCAGAAGGAAGGATTCACCGTGGTCCGACGTTGCACCGGCGGCGGGGCGATGTTCATCGAACCGGGCAATACCATCACTTACTCGTTGTACGCGCCGTTCGATTTCACCCAAGGCATAAGCATCGAGGAATCATACCGGCTCTGCGATTTCTGGCTGGTGCGCGCGCTTAAGGAACTCGGGCTCGACGTACGATTCGCCGGTCTCAACGACATCGCCACGCAATACGGCAAACTCGGCGGAGCCGCGCAACGCCGCTTCATGCCAGCGGGGGAAGGGCCTGGCGCCATACTGCACCACGTGACCCTCGCCTACGATATCGACGCGGAAAAAATGGGGCGGGTATTGAACACCTCACGTGAGAAAATGTCGGACAAAGCGGTGAAATCAGCGGTAAAACGAGTCGATCCAATGCGCTCGCAGACGGGCATGAGTCGTGAAGACGTGGTTGAACGGCTGCTCGACGCCGCCAGGCGAGTTACAATGTAGCCCGATGGTCGAAGCCGCCCTGATATCAAGGGCAATGAGAACGTTACGAAAGCTTGTGTTCCGTGAGGGCATGTGGAATCGTGCCAAGCTTTCGAAGCCGCGGCAGCGCGCCCGGCAACGCGCCTGGCGGCGTGCCCAGAGGATGTGCCTATGAACGGAGGTGTGACAAATGGCTACGCCAAACGAGACCAATAGCGGACCCAGTGGCGAAAGCGCGACGTTGCTGCACACCGCGTTGTTCAAGCAGGTTTCTTCCGAAGAGGCGGAGGAACTGCTGCCGCATCTGCAGCATGCCGAATACAGCAAGGGCGACTATATTTTCCGCGAAGGCGACACCGATCACCGCATGTATCTGCTGGAACGCGGGCGCGTCAAACTGATCCGGCAATCGTCCGACAGACGTGTGCAGTTGTTGAGCATTCATGCGTACGGCGAAGTGCTGGGTGAGATTCCGGTGTTCGATCCGCACGGTGGACCGCGCACCGCGTCCGCCGTGGCCATGACCAGTGACACGAAAGTCGTATGGCTTGAGCATGACGCCCTGTTCGCATGGCTTGACGAGCATCCGCGCGTGGCCGTCGACATGCTTCAGGTGCTCGCGCATCGCATGCGTGACAACAACGAGCGCATTTCGGAGCTTGTGTTCATGGACGTGCCGGGACGTTTGGCGAAAACGCTGCTGAATCTGGCGTCACGCTTCGGCGAGCCGGTCGAGGCGGGGTTGAAGGTGCCGCACGATCTGACGCAGGAGGAAATGGCGCAGCTGGTCGGTTCGTCGCGCGAAACGGTGAACAAGGCGCTGATGGATTTCGCCAACCGTGGATGGATCGCGCGTGAGGGCCGTTCCATCATCATCTACCAGCCTGGCATGCTTATTCGACGATCGAGACGATAATTTTCGACTGTTTTCCAGTGTTTTTCAAGTTTTACGGTTGTTTGTGAGAAACCCGTGACGCCTGCGATCGGCCGGTTGATTAGTAGACCCACCACTTTAGAATGGGCACCATGCCCGAAAAGAAGACTTTGACCGTTCAACGTGTGCTCGCACTCGTGATTGCCTACATCACGCTGAGTGTGGGTGGCGGCGTGGCCGCCAGTTTGTTCCTCCTACCGGCGGTTTTCGGCGCGAACAGCGTCGCCAAGGCGGTTATTCCGTCGCTGTCGGTCGAAGGTATTGATTTTGATGTGACCAGCCTGCCGCAGAAGTCGACCATGTACGCTTCCGATGGCACCACGAAAATCACCGAATTCTGGGATCAGAATCGTGAAGTCGTGCCGTTGAAGAAGATTTCCGAATACATGCAGCAGGCCGTGGTAGCGCGTGAAGACAGACGATTCTTCACTCACGGCGGCGTTGATGTGCAGGGTGTGTTCCGCGCGTTCGTCCAAACATATATGAAGGGCGACCATCAGGGCGGTTCCTCCCTTACCCAGCAGTATGTCAAAAACGTGCTGATCCTGCAGGCGCAGCAGGATGACGATCCGATCGCACAATACCATGCGTCGGAAGATACCATCGCACGAAAAATGAGGGAAATGCTGATTTCCGTGCAAATGGAAAAGCAGTATTCCAAGCCTGAAATTTTGCAGGGATATCTCAATATCGCACAGTTTGGCGGCAATAGCCTCTATGGCGTGCAGGCGGCTGCGAAGCGGTATTTCAACACCACCGCAGATCAGCTGAACATCGTGCAGTCCGCCACCATCGCGGCAATCACCAAGAATCCGAACGCTTACGATCCTTCCGTCGAATCGAACCAGCCGGAGTCCGAGAAGCAACGCAATATCGTGCTGCAGCTGATGAACGAGCAGGGCTATATTTCGGATGCGGAATATCAAGAGGCGGTCAATACTCCGCTCGCAGATACGCTTGATGTCCAGCCTATTTCCACCGGTTGCATGGCCGCGGACTATGATGCGGGCTATTTCTGCGATTACGTGGTGCATAAGATTTTGAATTCCAAGGAATTCGGCAAGACCAGCGAGGACAGGGAAAGACTGCTGAAAGAGGGCGGTCTGAAGATCGTCACCACGTTGGATATCGATGCCAACACCTTGTTGAACGAAACCGCGCGCAACACCATCCCACCGGAAGATTCCTCCGGCATGGAAATCGTGATGGCGTCCGTCAAACCGGGTACCGGAGAAGTGTTGGGCTTCGGTCTGAATCGAACGTATGATGCCACCGAAGCGGCGCAGAACGACCAGACCAGGGATTCCATGAACTATGCCGTGGATCGAGAAGACGGCGGCGGCATGGGCTTCTCCATCGGCTCGTCGTGGAAGCCTGTCAATCTGGTGGCATGGATGGAAGCGGGACATTCCGTCAACGAAAACCTGCAGACGTCCACGAGGTATTCGACCTCGTTGTTCGCATGCGATCGTTATACCGGCGGCACTGATACGTGGAACGTCACCAACGCAATAACCAATGGAACGGTGAACCCGGAAACGCCGGCATTGGCTTGGCAAGGTCTCATAACACCACGCAGGCTTCCATGGGATCCATCATCGGCTTGTGCAAGATTGCCGATACCGCAACTGAACTTGGCTATCATGATGCGAATACCGGTGAGACGCTCGACAAGACCTCATCATTCGTGCCTGCCATGATGGTCGGCAACGTCAACGTGTCCCCGCTGACGATGGCAAGCATCTTCGCTGTATATGCGTCCAATGGCGTGCAGTGCGATCCGATCGCGCTGAAGCAGGTGACTGATGTGGACGGCAATGATATTAAGGTGCCTTCCGCGAACTGCCATCAGGCGGTCGATCCGGAAATCATCCAAACGCTTGCTTGGGCCATGAATCAAGGCGTTGTTCGTTCCGACGGCGCAGGCGGTGTGGCACAGCTAGCCAATGGACGTAAGACCTTCGCCAAGACCGGTACCCACGAGGATCAGCTAGTTACGACGGGTGGTTTCATTCCGAACCAGATCGCTACATTCGTGCTCGTCGGTGACGTGCAGAACCCGGTTGGCCACCCGATTGCGAATATCGCTATCAACGGCCAGTACCACAGCTACTGGGATGGTTCCACCATCGCGGCCCCGGCATGGCGTGACTTTATGAATGCTTATGCGGAACGCAAACAGCTGCCGATTGACAACGATTATGGGCAGCCTGCGGCCAAGTATTCCGCAACATCCAGCACGGTCACCAAGATCGGCGGTGGAAAGCAGAATGCCACCCAGCAGCAAAGCACAATCATTCAGCAGCAGAACCAGTCGCTTCAGCAGCAAAGCCAGCAGAACGACCAGCAGGATGATCAGGATCAGCAGCAGACCGAAGATGAGTGACGCTTCCGCAATTCAGCGAATGGAAGTGAACAATCAATGAACGCCCGCCACGCTCGGCGGGCGTTCTGCGTAGAATGCAGATAGTGCCGGTTTTATGGCACGAAATCTCCAGAGAAGCTCAAGGGGAATACAAGAAGAAGGTTCAGCCGATCGGCAAGGAGCCAGTAGGTGCGACCGGAGGGGAGCTACTACGATGAGCGAAGACGAAAAGAAGGCGAAGCGGTCGAAGAAGGCTACAACCAATGGCACGGTTGGCCTGTTCGATCCTATGACTTTGCGTGGCATGACCGTGCGCAACCGCATCTGGCTGCCGCCAATGGATACGTATTCCGCGTTGGCCCAGGATGGCCTGCCCACGCCATTCCACTACCAGCATTATGTGTCACGTGCCATGGGCGGTTTCGGCATGGTTATCGTGGAAGCCACCGCAGTGACGCCGGAGGGTCGTATTTCGCCGTGCGACTTGGGATTGTGGGCCGACGAGCAGATGGACGCATGGCGTTGGATCGTTGCCGATGCGAAGGCCGCCGGCGCGACGATGGCGGTGCAGCTCAACCATGCCGGACGCAAGGCTTCCACCGGCTGCTTCTCCATCGGATACGAGCATGAGAGCGTGCCGGAAGAGCAGGGCGGATGGCAGACCGTGGGGCCAAGCGTCAACGCGTTCGGGCCGTTGGACAAGCCTCGCGAACTCACCGTTGACGAAATCCATGCCATCGTCGACCAGTTCCGCGACGCCGCTTGGCGTGCTTATGATATCGGCTTCGACGCGGTGGAAATTCATGCGGCCCACGGCTATCTGCTGTCGCAATTCCTCGATCCGCTGATCAACGAGCGCGAGGATGAATACGGCGGATCGTTCGACAACCGTATCCGCATACTGGTCGAAGTCGTGGACGCCGTGCGTTCCGTCATCCCCGACACCATGCCGGTGCTGGTGCGCGTTTCCGCGACCGATTGGGCCGCCGGAGGCTGGGATCTCGATCAGACCGTCGACCTTGCCAAAGTCCTGAAGAAGCACGGTGTCGATCTGATGGACGTCTCCACCGGAGGCATGATTCCGGGCGTGACCATTCCCGTCAAACCCGATTATCAGGTTCCATTCGCCGAACAGGTGCGCTCGCGTGCCGAAATTCCAACCACGGCCGTCGGATTGATCACCAAGCCGAAGCAGGCCAAGAAGATTTTGAAATCCGGTGCCGCCGACGCCATCGAAATCGGACGTGCGGCGCTTCGTGATCCGAATTGGCCTCTTCGCGCCGCCCACAAGCTCGGTATTCCGACCGAAGATGCGCCCTACCAGCCGCAGTATGTGCGTGGCGCATACTAAACGCAACCAATAACCAAGGTAATATCGAACAACAATCGAACAACAATAATGCGCCCTGCACCGCGTTGGCGGTCGCAGCGCATTATTATTTGGTGCTCGCTGCCGATTGAAATAATCGGTATCAGGCGTCGATGCCGACAGCCTGGCTCACATGGTCGAATCCGTCGCGCTTGAGCAGTTCGGCAAGGCCGCGCTTCAACACGGTGATCTGCTGCGGTCCGCGATACATCAGCGAGCTGATGAACATGACCAACGACGAGCCGGAACGAATCTTCGCATACGCCTGCTGCGGAGTGAACACGCCGCCGATGCCGGCAATCGCAAAACGGTCGCCATACTCGCGGTACACCTGCTTGATGCGTTCGTTGCTGGCCTCATAGCATGGCGAACCTGACAGTCCGCCCTCCCAATCGCGAGGAATCTCCATGCCGGCGCGGTCCTTCTGCAGATTCGCAATCGACAAGCCCTGCACATTGTGTTCGGCAAGCACGTCAAGCAGATCCTTGAACTCTTCCCAGGACTTATTCAACGGCATCTTCACCAGCGTGGGCTGTGGACGTTCGATCTTGTCGAGTTCGGTGAACAGCTTGTCGAGCGCTTCAGGGCTCTGATTGAACGGTTCGCCGGCCATCGTGTTCGGGCAGGAGATGTTCACTTCGACCATGGCGGTGCGACCGGCCGTGCGGCGCATCGAAATGCAGTAATCCTCGATGCCTTCGTCCAAATCGCCGGTCTTATCGTCATTCGTACGCGCGATCGACACGGAAATCTGCATGTCGCGCGCCTTCGTCCAAGCCTGTTCCGCGCGCGGAACAACGATTTCCGAACCCTCATTGGCAAGACCGACATGCACCATCATCGAATCATATTCGGGCAGACGGTGGAACCACGGCTTCGGATTGCCGGGGCACGGACGAGACGTGGTGGATCCGACCGTTTCGAAGCCGAAGCCGGCGTTGTCGAGCAGCACCGGCATCTCGCAGTTCTTGTCGAGGCCGGCGGAAAGGCCGAACGGATTGACGAAGTCGACGCCCATCACGCTGGTTTCCAGCACGGGGTCGGAATAGTTGAGCATTTCACGGCACGCCCACATCAGCGGCGGAATGTTCTTGGTGATCTTGCAGAACTGAATCATCTGGTCGTGCGCCACATCGGGCGTCTGATTGAACACGAAATGCGGCTTGATGATGTGCTTGTAGCCGAAGGTGAAGAGATCTGTGGTGGCTTTGTTCACCGCATCGTGCCAGAAATTCTCAGAAACATACGTCATGGTTCACTATTCTCGCACCGTTTGTCGCAGGAAAGCAACACGTCGATTGATTTCGCTGACGGGATGTCGACGTTCGTTTTTGTTCGATTTGAACGATTACAGGAGTGCCAAGTATATTTTTTCGTGAGGAAAACGCGCGAAAACGCTCATCTCAGTTTTTATTTTGAGTGAACATGTGCGATAATGTTCGAATGATATCGTCACAACGTCAGCATTTGATTTTGAGCAGGTTGCGTACCCGCGGTGCGGTGCGTATCACCGCATTGTCCAAGGAATTGGGCGTTTCCGCCATGACCATCCGACGCGATATCGCCGATCTGGCCGACAAGGGTCTGCTGAAGCGTGTGCACGGCGGCGCCGTCACCACCAGCACGCTGCTGAGTGAGCCGCTGTTCTCCGTAAAGTCGCAGATGGACATCGGATTGAAGGACGCCATCGCACAGGAAGCCATCAAATATGTGGCACCCGGCGACGTGATCGCCATCGGCGGCGGCACCACCGCATACGTATTCGCGCAACATCTGTTGGAATCACAGCAGTCGTCGGGGATCACCATCCTCACCAACTCCATTCCGGTGGCGGAACTGGTGCAGGCGCTGGAATCGAAAGACGTGGAAGTCATCGTGACCGGCGGCGTGACCACCCGATCCAACTCGCTCGTAGGCCCGATCGCAGACAAAGTGGTGGCCTCCCTGCGCGTCAACACAGTCTTCCTGGGCACGCATTCCGTGTCCATTCCGCGCGGCTTCCTCATGCCGAACTCGCTTGAGGCCGCAACCGATATGGCAATGATGGACATTGCCGATCGCACCATAATTTTGACCGATCACACCAAGTGGAGCTGCACATCATTGTCGCTTTTCGCACGCTTCGACCAGGTGGACACGGTCATTACCGATGATGGACTAGACCCCGATTCGGTTGGGAAAACAAGGGATTTGGTTAAAGAGCTCGTGCTGGCACACCAGAGCGAGCCTATTCAGGAAGGTGAATAACCATAATGAGTGAATTCGCAAACTACACTCCCGGAGAGTACGCGAAGGAGCACATTCGCATCACGCCGACCACGCTCGCCGATGGCCGCGCTTTCTTCTACCTCGACGATGATCCGGAATACGTTTCCGCGCGAAGACGCGCGAACTGAACGATCCTCGTCAGCTGGCATACCGTTTCTCCAACCAGCTCACGCGGCCGGTGAGGAAGTGCCGTACGCTGCTCCGGAAATGCGTCGCGATCCACTGACCGGCGACTGGATTCCTATGGCGACCGCACGCATGAACCGTCCGATCACCGCGGGCCCTGGCGCCACCGCCAAAGGCAACCCGCTGGCCGCACGCAAGCCGGGCGACCCGTACCAAGACGGCGAAGTGCCGGACACCGACTACAACGTGGTCGTGTTCGAAAACCGCTTCCCGTCCATGGTTCGCGTGCCGGGCCGTTCCGAAGCCGTGGAATACGTCAACGGCAACCCGCTGTGGGAGAAGAAGCTCGCCGCAGGCCGCTGCGAAGTGATCTGCTTCGACCCGGATGAAGACGGTCTGCCGGCAGACCTGCCGGTCTCCCGCCTGCGCACCGTCGTGGAAGCATGGGCGTTCCGCACCGCCGAAATCTCCAAGATGGAGGGCATCGAGCAGATCTTCCCGTTCGAGAACCACGGTCAGGAAATCGGCGTCTCCCTGGCGCACCCTCACGGCCAGGTCTACTGCTATCCGTTCATCGCACCGAAGATGGAAGCCGAACTCAAGCAGACCGAAGCCTACCATGAGAAGACCGGCGGCAACCTGCTCAAGGATCTCATGAACTCCGAAATCGAGGCCGGGGAGCGCATCGTCATGCGCAACCACAGTTGGGTCGCCTATGTGCCGGCCGCGGCACGCTGGCCGCTCGAGGTGCATGTGGCCCCGGTGCGTGACGTGCTCACCCTCGACGAGCTCAACGATCAGGAGCGTTGGGATCTGGCCGTCATGTACTCCACCCTGCTCAAGCGCGGCAACGCGTTCTTCGACAAGGGTGACGGCAAGGGCATGGACCTGCCGTACATCGCAGCATGGCATCAGGCTCCGATCCACGACGTACGCCGTGAAAACTACCGCCTGAACCTGCAGTTCTTCTCGTTCCGCCGCGCAGCCAACAAGATCAAGTATCTGGCCGGCTCCGAATCAGGCATGGCCGCATGGGTGTCCGACACCACGCCGGAACTCATCGCCAAGCGCTTCCACGAGCTCGGACCAATCGATATCGAAGGCTGAAAGCCAATAAAAC
>ENA-OQBU01000065-OQBU01000065.1-human-gut-metagenome-genome-assembly--contig:-NODE-65-length-31786-cov-4.397043_pt1 | contig 31786 bp, 36 predicted proteins | sample MGYA00242492_ERZ504566 | MGnify/ENA primary metagenome ERZ504566 (study PRJEB26092, sample SAMD00036261) | human gut metagenome | host: Homo sapiens | study: EMG produced TPA metagenomics assembly of...
ACTTGCTCGTGCCGAGGATCCGGTCGGTGGAGCCGGAGAACGTCCTGCCGCAGTCGCGGCAGAGGTAGCGCTGCCCGCCGTTCCTGGACTTGCCCTTCTTGACGATAGCGACCGAGCCGCAACGGGGGCAGCGCTCTACCTCATGGCCATCTCCCGCCGCATCGTCGAACATGGCGGCGCGGACGACGTCCCCGACCAACTCGACGGCTTTACGGCGCTCGGTCCTGCTGAGCTTCGCCAGGCTCTTCTTGAGGGTGATGACCAGGTCGTCTGCATCCATGGGCGCTCCTTCGACGTAATTGAAGGGTACCGCCTCGCGGTGACATCGTTTTTATGTCAATCTTGGTCTAACAGAGCCTTTTTATTTGAGGGGTTATATGAGGCGTGGTGGCGTCGTTCCGTAGGTTGGATTTGCCGAGCGCGCCACGCCCTGTGGGTGCGTCTGCTACTGAAGCGCCTGTGCGCCCAGGGCCAGGCAGCCCATGATGCCCTGCTTGCCCTCGAGGCTGTTGTTGACAATATAGGAATCGATGTCGTTGACCTCGGGCGTGACGATATAGCCGTTGAGCATCTCGGCGCACTTTTTGCGTGCGAGCGGCACGATGGGGGTGTGGTCGGCCACGCCGCCGCCGATGATGATCTTTTGCGGTGCGTAGCACAGCGTGTAGGTCATGAGCGCCTGTGCCAGATAGCCTGCGAGCAGGTCCATGGCCTCCGGGTCATCGGCCATGTCTCCGGCGCTCTTGCCATCCCAGCGCTTTTTAACGCCAGGGCCGGCGATGAGGCCCTCGAGGCAGTTGTCATGGAAGGGGCAGGCGCTATGCTCGCCGATGGTGTCGCGCGGGTCGCGCGTGACCAGGATGTGACCGGCCTCGGGATGCATCATGCCGTGCACAAGCTGGCCGCCCGAGAGTACACCAGCGCCCACGCCGGTACCGATGGTCAGATACACAACGTCAGTGAGGCCCTGGGCGCAACCAAAGGTGACCTCGCCCAGGCAGGCGACGTTGACGTCGGTGTCGTAGCCGCAGGGGATATTGAGCTCGTTTTGGATAGTGCCCAGCAGGTCAAAGTAGCGCCATGCCGTTTTGGGCGTCTCCAGGATCTTGCCGTATTGGGGCGAGGCAGGGTTGACTGCGGTGGGGCCAAAGGCGCCGATGCCCAGCGCGGCGATGCCCTTGTCGGCAAACCACGCGTTGACGGCCTCAACGGTCTCCTGCGGGGTCGTGGTCGCGATCTGCTCGCGCTTTAGGACCGTACCGTCCGCATAGCCCGTGGCGCAGACCATCTTGGTGCCACCGGCCTCGAGCGCTCCGATAAGCTGCTGCTCTGCCATAGTATTCCTCTCTCTGGGACGAGTTGCTCCGTGACTAAAGTATAGAGCTCTAAACCATTTAAGAAAGCGCTATAAAAAGAAGCCTCGCAACGCGGCGGGCGGTGCGAGGCTTCTTTGGCTACTTTAGCTGCCGGGCCGTCCTTACCCGCGCGGCTTGATTTTATCACGCAGAGACTTGAGGTTCTCAAGCGCCGCGTTAAGCGTCTCGTCTCGCTTGGCAAAGTGGAAACGAATCAGATGGTTGACGGGCTCGCGGAAGAAGCTCGAGCCGGGCACGGCGCCCACGCCCACCTTTGAGGCCAGGTCCTCGCAGAAGTCGAGTCGCTGTCATAGCAAAACTCAGAGATGTCCATCATCACGTAGTAGGCGCCCTGCGGCACGTTGTGCGTGAGGCCGATGCTGTCGAGTCCCTGACAGAATAGGTCGCGCTTGGCGGTGTAGAGGTCGAGGACCTCCTGGTAATAACTGTCGTCGAAGTTGAGGGCGGTGACGACGGCCTCTTGCAGGGGAGCGGCGGCGCCTACGGTGAGGAAGTCGTGGACCTTTTTGATGCGCTCGGTGATTTCGGCGGGAGCGATGGTGTAGCCTAGGCGCCAGCCGGTGATGGAGTAGGTCTTGGACAGCGAGCTGCAGCTGATGGTTCGATCGAACATGCCGGGCAGCGTGGCCATATAGACGTGCTCGTGGGGCGCGTAGACGATGTGCTCGTATACCTCGTCGGTAATGCAGTAGGCGTCGTACTGTTTGCAGAGGTCGGCGATAAAGGTGAGCTCCTCGCGCGTAAAGACCTTGCCGCAGGGGTTGGAAGGGTTGCACAGGACGATGGCCTTGGGATCGTTGTCGCGGAAGGCCGCCTCGAGTGTCTCGCGGTCAAAGTCGAACGCAGGTTGGTTAAGCGGCACGTAGATGGGCTCGGCACCCGAGAGGATCGTGTCGGCGCCGTAGTTCTCGTAGAATGGCGAGAAGATGACGACCTTGTCGCCGGGGTTTGTGACCGTCATCATGGCGGCCATCATGGCCTCGGTGGAGCCGCAAGTGACTACGATATTCTCGTTGGGGTTCACCGGCATGCCCATAAAATGCTCCTGCTTGGCGGCAAGCGCCTCACGCATGGCTTGGGAGCCCCAGGTGATGGAGTACTGGTGATAGAGCGGCTTGGGGTCGCTGGCGATGGCGCTCAGGCTGTTGAGCAGCTGCGCTGGAGGATCGAAATCGGGGAAGCCCTGCGACAGGTTGACGGCACCATACTTGTTGGAGATGCGCGTCATGCGGCGGATGACCGAATCGGTAAACGCCGCCGTGCGGTTGGAGAGTTCTTTCATGCCTATCCTTTCGAGCATTGGGTGGAGCAAGTTTACTCCTATGGAACCGGTGGGATTTGCTCGAAACGGCCTCGAAAAACTCTTTTCAAAATTCTTGAAAATTGGGGCTTGCATCGCGTGGCGTTCCTTGCAATAATAGTCGAGCGCGAAGCGCACAGGACACGGTGGGTGTAGCTCAGTTGGCTAGAGCGACGGGTTGTGGTCCCGTAGGTCGAGGGTTCGAGTCCCTTTACCCACCCCAGTTCTTGCTTCGTGTTGATATCGGGTCGTTAGCTCAGTTGGTAGAGCAGGGGACTCTTAATCCCAAGGTCCAGGGTTCGACCCCTGACGGCCCACCCAAAGTATGTTAAAGCGACTGGCTTAGGCTGGTCGCTTTTTTGTTGACCTCGCATGGGGTCGACCGTCGGGCGCGAAGCTGAGGAAATGCGTAAGCATTTACCAGCGCAGCGCGCAAGGCGCGAAGCGCCGCAGCGGCCGCCTGCGGAGCAGGCTGAACCCCTGACGGCCCACCAAGCATGTTTAGACGGTCAACGAAAGTTGGCCGTCTTTTTTTGTTAACAGTACATGGGGTCGAACCCGTAAGGGCACAGACGCTTTACAAGTCGAGCCTGCCCTGGGGGTCGGTGAATCCGTCTGTACCCTCCTTGAGCTTTTTCTCGTCTGCTTTCACGCGACGTTCGAGCTTCTTTGTATCTTCGGCAGGCGGTAGGTTCTCGGGTACAATTCCGCGGTCGATGAGGCTGCCACGCACGCTTGTGTTGTTCTCGACGTGCTCTTGCTTGATCTGGTCCAGACCGTACAGGTCGTGTTCCTCGGCGTTGAAGGCCGTCATCGAGTTCGTAAGGTCCTTTGCTTTGATGAGAACATCGGCTAGCCTGTCCGCCAATGCCGAGCTCTTGGATACGCCGAGCTGTTGCTTCATTTCCGCCGTGCTTCTGCCGCCGAATAACGCTTCATCGCCCTTCGACTTGATGATTGCGAATCCTTTGGAGTCCACGCCGCGTTTGAACGCAATACCCGAGAGCTGTTTCTCTGAATCAGATAGCGAGTGGCGCGCCTGCAAGCGCTGAATCTCTGCGAAGCGCTGCTCTATGAGCTCTTGGCGGCGCGTCTGCACGGCGAAGTACGCCTGTGCGAGCGCGATTTCTTGCTTGTTTGAATCTCCGTTCTGGGCGATTAAATAGCATGCATAGCGCGTAAGTTTGTAGTCTTTAACCGCGCGAGCGGCGACACCGGCAGTTACCATTTTCGTGGTGTCACGAAAATGGGAATCAACTGGAGTTTTGTTTGTTTCGCACGAGACTTTTGCCCTCTTAACAACTTCGGCAAAGTTCTCCCATCGAGTGTACCCCATGGGTTCCATTAAATCGCGTGCGAGCCAATACTCAACGCCGTCTTCTACATTGGCGTAGCTATCAAGTTCGACACGCCACTTCTCGATATCTCTACTGTCCATATCTCCTCCTCGCTGGCCTATTGTCTATGCGGCTTTGCCCGCTCCGTATTCAGAATAAGGATACGCTGCCGTACGGACACGAATGGACCCCGTGCCACTTCGGGCTCACGGGGGCCCATAGATATCGATTAGTTGTGTTCTGCTTTAGATGGGTATTCGAATTAGTCTGCTCGATAGTGCGATCCGAGACTTTCGGTTCGCTTACGCATGGCTTTGATCATTTCCTGTGCTAGTTGAATCTGCGATTGCAGGCGGGCGAGGGCTGCGACTTCGCTGTCCTGGGCTTTCTGTGTGCTCAAGGTCGTTGCCTCCGTCTTCAAGCCTCAAGCTCGTGTAGTGCCTCGGATAGGCCTGTTTCGGTCCTGTTGATCATGCAATAGGTGCTCATCGTGTGCCTTAGGCTGTGTGTCAGGCGTTCGGCATCTGTTGCGGCTATACCGTACTGGGGGAGGGCGATATCCGCCTTCAGGCTGTCTCGGGCTCTTTCTGTGCTGCTTGGGCTGCCGATGCGCCCGCGATGCGCCCGAACACGATGCCGTTGGCGCTTGACAAGCCACCAATGCGGTCGGCGCCGTGCATGCCGCCTGTCGCCTCACCGCAAGCGTAGAGGCCCTCACGCCCGTTTGCGCGGTCTTATCGATCTTGATGCCGCCGTTAGCGGCGTGGGCATACATCGCAACGCGCATCTCGTCAGTCGGGGCGATGCCGCGCTCGTCTTGCAGCCAGGTGGCAAAGGTCTGCACAAACTCTGGGACATCCTCGCGGGGAAAGTCGTAGTGGAGTGCCAGGCCTTCGACACCTGCCTGATCGATGATGAGATCGATAGCGCGGGAGGCCAAGCGTGACGTGAAGGGACCATATCCAGAGCGCTGCTCGAGCAGGTCGTCCAGCTTGTCGTCGGCAATATCTACCGGCTGGTCTACATGTACGTAGCGCCAGGTTTTCTCGTTGAAGACCAGGTTGCGCTTGGGCTCGATGAAGCCGGGCATCATCTGCATGAACTCTATATTAGTAAGTGTTGCGCCGTGCGCCAGCGCGATGGCCTGCGAGGAGCTGAGCACATCAGCCGACGTAAGGCTGCGCTCGAACAGGCCGCCTGTGCCACCGGTTGCGATGATCGTGCTTGGCAGCAAAGGGCACGATTCGATTTTCGGTGAGGTCGTAGAGCATGGTTCCGGTTATTCTGCCGTTCGTGTCCTCAACAAGGTCGATAAGCTCATGGCGGGGGAGCAGGCGAATGCCGAGTGACTCGATTCGGGTCGTCAGAGCGTCCTCAAGGGGCTTGCGGGTGAGGCCGCGCCACATGCGCGTCTTGTGGTCAAAGCAGGGGATAAATTGCTTTTGCTGGGCGCTCTCAGCGCTTTGCGGACGCTGGAGCTCAACGCCTAGGTCTTGCTCGAGCCATTCAATTGCCTGGGGAATGCCGTGGACAAACGTCTGGACAAGCTCGGGGTCGGCGACGCCGCCACCAACGGTCTGAATGGTGTCGATGAGGTCCTGCTCATCGTCTTCGTCGACGGGTCCGATAAGCCCCAGGCCCCAGGTTCCGGGGAAGAAGCTCGATCCACTCATAGTCTTTCCGGCGCTTGCCACAGTGACGGTTGCACCCGTGCGTGCCGCTTCGATGGCGGCGCAAAGGCCCGCAATGCCAGATCCAATTACCAGTACGTCAGTCGATTCCATCGGATTCCTTTCTCGTCCGGCGCATTGTCGCACGGGTGATCGGCAATGGGGCCGCAAAGACTCGGCAAATCGGTAAAGGGCAAATATGGCAGGTGGGCGTCATGGACGTTCTGACGCTCCGTCTCATCACATCTCGTATTTCGCCCCAACTGATATATTGGCATTAGCTACCCTGCGACAGCGCAAACAAAAAAGAGCCGCTACCTCGAAAGGTAGCGGCTCCAAAGCTCAACTATTTGAGCATCGCGCGGGCGCGATTAGGCCTTGAGGGCCTCCTCGACGGCGACAGCGCAGGCGACGGTGGCACCGACCATGGGGTTGTTGCCCATGCCGATGAGACCCATCATGTCGACGTGCGCAGGCACGGAGGAAGAACCGGCGAACTGGGCGTCGGAGTGCATACGGCCCATGGTGTCGGTCATGCCGTAAGAGGCAGGGCCGGCGCCCATGTTGTCCGGGTGCAGAGTACGGCCGGTGCCGCCACCAGAAGCGACGGAGAAGTACTTCTTGCCAGCCTCGAGGCGCTCCTTCTTGTAGGTGCCAGCGACGGGGTGCTGGAAGCGCGTGGGGTTGGTGGAGTTACCGGTGATCGAGATGTCGACGTCTCGTGCCACATGATGGCAACGCCCTCGCGGACGTCGTCGGAGCCGTAGCAGTTAACGGCAGCGCGGGGACCATCGGAGTAGGGGATGGTCTCGACGACCTTGAGCTCGCCCGTGTAGTAGTCGAACTGGGTCTTCACATAGGTGAAGCCGTTGATGCGGGCGATGATCTGAGCAGCGTCCTTGCCCAGACCGTTGAGGATGACGCGCAGCGGCTTCTTGCGAGCCTTGTTGGCGTTCAGAGCCAGGCCGATAGCACCCTCAGCGGCAGCGAAGGACTCGTGGCCAGCCAGGAAGGCGAAGCACTCGGTGTCGTCGGAGAGCAGCATAGCGCCCAGGTTGCCGTGGCCCAGACCGACCTTGCGGTCCTCGGCGACGGAGCCGGGAACGGTGAAGGCCTGGATGCCCTCGCCGATGATGGCGGCAGCCTCAGAAGCGGTCTTGGCGCCACGCTTGACAGCGAGAGCGCAACCGAGGGTGTAGGCCCACTCGGCGTTCTGGAAGGCGATGGACTGGGTGTTGTTGACGATCTCACGCGGGTTGAAGCCCTTGTCGGTGCAGATCTGCAGAGCTTCCTCGAGGGAGGCGATGCCGTTGTCGGCGAGGCACTTGTTGATCTTGTCAGCGCGGCGCTCGTAACCTTCGAACGTAACAGTCATAGTTATTTCCCTCCCTTTCTACTCGTGAACCGGGAACACGCTGGCGACGGAGTGAGTCTCCTCGTCGGTGCGCGGGTCGATGTACTTGGCAGCGTTCTCCCACTGACCATAGTGGCCCATAGCGCCAGCGATGGCCTCCTCGGGGGTCTTGCCGGCCTTGACGCGTCGGTGAACTTGCCGAGGTTCAGGAACTCGAAAGCGATGATCTCGTTCTTGTCGTTGAGAGCCATGCGGGTGACGTAGCCCTGAGCGAGCTCGAGGTAACGAGCGCCCTTGGCCTTGGTGCCGAACATGGTGCCAACCTGAGAGCGAAGGCCCTTGCCGAGGTCGTCGAGGGAGGCGCCCACGGGCAGGCCGCCCTCGGAGAACGCGGTCTGGCTGCGGCCGTAAACGATCTGCAGGAAGATCTCGCGCATAGCAACGTTGATGGCGTCGCAGACGAGGTCGGTGTTGAGGGCCTCGAGGATGGTCTTACCGGGAAGGATCTCGGAAGCCATGGCGGCAGAGTGGGTCATGCCCGAGCAGCCGATGGTCTCAACGAGGGCCTCCTCGATGATGCCGTCCTTGACGTTCAGCGTGAGCTTGCAGGCGCTGCTGAGGTGCGCACCAACCCACACCGTGCGTAAGACCGGAGATGTCGGAAATCTCCTTAGCCTGGACCCACTTGCCTCCTCGGGGATGGGTGCGGGGCCGTGGTATGCACCCTTGGCAACGGGGCACATGTTCTCCACTTCCTGTGAGTACTGCATGCCTCTCCTCTCTATCGTGTTGGCGTCCCGTCTGGGGGTCGTGGCTGGCGATTGCCGGGCGACCCTTCGAAAGGGACATGACATGCAGCCCCTATAATACCGCGAAATGCACGGAATATTCGGCGAACGGCTCAGTTTTCGTAGCGAGAAGTCCGGAAGTTTTAATTGAAACGGTTTAACTATATGTTCTGTGGTCGCGAACTTCCGTAGAGGGGGTTCGTCTTGGGCAAGCTTTTGGTCAGCTCTTGTATGCGTTGCGGGGTCTGACCTGTTGCAACGGTGCCGTTCGCCGCCCGTTTACTGCCTTTGGCCGCGCGAGTGTATTGTTTTGCGTGAATGTTTTGATGGCACGCTTCAATCGTGCTGTATTGGATGGCAATCAGATCCCGGCGAAGGGAGCGCCATGCAGCGCGTTTGGAGAACGGTTACCGGCTTTTACTATGTCTGTGCCCGCGGTGTGGGCAAGCAGCTCATCTTTGAGGGCGATGAAGACCGGTGGGAGTTTTTGGAGCTGATGCGCGAGTGCTGCCGCGAGGCGGGCGTGACGGTTATCGCCTGGTGCCTTATGGGCAATCACGTGCATCTGGTGCTTGCAGATTACGAGGACGCGATGAGCGCGGCGATGCACCGGCTGCTTTTGACGTACGCGCGGCGGTTCAATAAACGCACGGGGCGCACGGGTCATCTGTTCCAGAACCGTTTTGACCGGCGCTCGCTCGATACCGACCGTTATCTAATGGCTGCCATTCGCTATGTTCACGCTAATCCGCAGGAGGCGGGTATCGCCCTGATCGAGCGTTATCCCTGGAGCAGCTTTGCCGAGTATCTGAGAGCGTATGACAACGATACGACGAGGGGATTTTCGGACCCTTCTTGTGTGCTTGAGCTCTTTGAGTCTGCCAAGGGGTTTCTGGATTATTCTCTGTCGATGCCCGATGGTTCCGATCCGGTGATTCACGATATGGATGAGACAGAGTGGGAGCGGCGTGCGTTTGCCGACAAGATGGCGAAGCGCCTGGGTGTGCCGCTCAACGAACTCAAGACCGTAGCACCCTCGCGGCGAGACGGAATCGTTTTCGCCCTGCACGATGGCGGCTACACGGTGCGCGAGATCGAACGGTATACGGGAGTCAGCAAGAGTACCGTCTCTCGTATCGTGCGCGCTTATGCGCGGGTGAATGCTCAGGCTGAGGGCTCGGAATAGAAAATGGCCGAACCACTCTTGTCAAGCGATTCGGCCAACAAAATTCTTAAGATTTGGGACAAATACTACTGATTATTTTGTCCCGTGAGCATGCCGTCGAGGGTGCGCCAGGCGAGCTCGGCGCATTTGACGCGGGCGGGCATGTGCGAGATGTCCTGGAGCTGGGCGGCTTCGTCCAGGTCTTCCAGGTCCTCCTCGGAGAGCTGCTCGCCGCGGATCATGGCGAGGAAGAGCTCTGCCAAGCGGCGAGCTTCCTCGACGGTCTCGCCGGTGATGAGGTCGGCCATGATGTCGGCACTGGCCTGGCTGATGGCGCAGCCGTGGCCGGTAAAGGAGGCCTCCTCGATCACGTTGTTCTCGACACGTAGCTGCAAGGTGAGCTCGTCTCCGCAGCTGGGGTTGATGCCGTCGTGCTCGTGCGTGGGGGCGTCCATCTCGTACTTGTAGTCGGGGTGCGAGTTGTGCTCCATAAATGTGGTGGAGGTGTACAGATTACCCATTGAACGTGCTCCAAACGTGATGCAGGCCGGCGATGAACTTGTCGATGTCGGCCTTGTCGTTGTAGAAGGCCACGCTGGCGCGGCAGCAGGCAAGATTCTCGACGCCCAGCCAGGTGAGCAGCGGCTGCGCGCAGTGGTGGCCGGCGCGGATACAGACGCCGTCCATGTCCATGATGCTCGCGACGTCGTGTGGGTGGATGCCGCGGACGTTAAAGCTCACGACGCCGTGGTGGTTGTCCCAGTAGATCGAGCCGATGATCTGAACAAAGTCGAGCTGCATGAGCTCGCCCATCAGGTAGTGGACGAGTGCCTGCTCGCGTGCCTGGATGTTCTCGTAACCCACCGTGTTGACCAGGTAATCGAGTGCGGCGCCCGTGGCGAAGATGCCGGCGGCGTCCTGCGTGCCGGCCTCGAATTTCTCGGGGACGGGCGCCCAGACAGCGTCCTGCTCGGTGACCGAATCGATCATCTCGCCGCCGGTAAGCATGGGCGGCATGGCGTTGAGCAGGTCCATCTTGCCCCACAGCACGCCGATGCCCATGGGGCCCATGGCCTTGTGCGCGCTAAAGGCAAAGAAGTCGCGCCCAGGTCGGCCACATCGACCGGCATGTGCGGCAGCGACTGCGCGCCGTCGACGACCAGATAGCCGCCGTACTTGTGCACGAGCTTGCCGAGATTCTTGACCGGGTTCTCGACGCCTAGCACGTTAGAGACCTGTCCCACGGCCAGGATCTTGGTCTTGGGACCCACCTTGGCAAGAACCTCCTCGGTGGTGAGCTGGCCGGTTTTGGTGGGGTAGAGGTAGACGAGCTTGGCGCCGGTCTCGCGGCAGACCTGCTGCCACGGAATCAGGTTGGAGTGGTGCTCCATGATGGTGATGACGACCTCGTCGCCGGGCTCGAGCACCGTGGGCGCAAAGCTCTTGGCGACCAGGTTGAGCGACTCGCTCGTGTTGCGGGTGAAGACGATCTCGTTGGCGTTGGGGGCGCCGATGAGGTCGGCGATCTGTTGGCGGACCTTCGCGATGGCGTCGGTGGCCTCGACGGACAGCGAGTACAGGCCGCGCAGAGGGTTGGCGTTCATGCGCTGGTAGAAGTCGCGTTCGGCGTCGAGCACACAGGCAGGGCGCTGCGCGGTGGCGGCGCTATCGAGGAAGGCGATCTCGGGGTGCTGCTGGAACAGCGGGAACTGGCCCTTGTAGGGGTTGGTCTCGATATCTACGGTGGGCCAGCCGCGCGAAGCCTCGTCGCTGGCGTCGAGCTCCATGGGCTCGGGGGCAGTACAGGTGTCGCATTTAACGTGCTCGGTGTCGATCATGCGAGCTCCTCTTCAAAGTTGTCGATCAGGTTGTTGCCCAGGCGGACGACGGCGGCGCGGGTGCGCTCGTCGGTGGCGGAAAGCGCGGCGTCCTCCAGCTTGGCGCGGATGAACAGGTCCTCGGCGGCGTTTTGGTCAAGGCGCGGCAGGCGAGGTAGAACAGCTGCTCGTCGCGGACGTGGCCGATGGTGGCGCCGTGGTTGCCGGCGACGTCGTCCTCGTCGCAGAGAATGACGGGAACGGTCTTGTTGTCGACGCCCTTGTTGGCCAAGAGCACCGTCTCGCGCTCGGTACCGGTTGCACCCTTGCAGCCGTGCACGAGGTCGATGGTGCCGCGGTAGACCTTCTTGGACGTGCCGGTCAGCACACCGTTGGCGTCGATCTCGCACTCGGTCTTGCGACCGCGGTGGCGCAGCTCGTAGTTAAGTCGCGCACCTGCTCGCGGGCGCCCAGGTAATCGGTATCGATGGTCACCTTGGCAGTGTCGCCCAGCAGGTCGCCGGCAAGGCCGGTGGCGCTGCGCCGGCACCCAGGACGGTGTGCTGCACGTTGCGCGCGCGCCCTCGTCCAGGAACAGGCCGGTGTCGTCGAGTGCGATCCAGCTGTCGTCGAGTGTCTGCGTGCAGGTCACGTTGACGGTGGCGTACTCGTGGGCGCAGACGCGCAGCACGGAGCCCACGACACCCTCGCCAGCAACGGGGAGTCCAGGGCGATCTGCAGGTCGAGCGTTGCCTGCGGGCGGGCGACGACGTCGATGGCGGCGATGGCCGCGGCGGCATCGATACCGCTCACGCGCACGGTAACCGTGGCGTGCTGGTATGCGGGAACATCGATGACGATGCGCTTGGTGGCGTGCTCGGTCAGATACGCATAGGCGGCCTCGCCCATGCCGGTCTCGAAGGTCTCGGCAGGGGAGAGCTCCTCCTCGAGCTTGATGGCGCCGGCCTGGTAGACAGAGGTGGCGGGCACGTCGAGCTCGGTCTCGGGCGTGATGCGGGCACGGTCGGCAGCGTCGCCGGGGGCGGAGGCGCGGCGCTCGGGGAAACGCTCGGCCATGGCGTCCATGGCGGCGTCGAAGGCGTCGGCCGAGCCGGCAAGCTGCTCGTCCAAGCCTCGACCTCAACGGCCTCGGCGGGGGCGGCGGCAAGTTCGTCCGAAAGCTCGAGCTTGGTCTGGTTCATCTTGAGCCAGCCCCAAGTTGCGGCCGGCATCGCATTAACCTGCTCGAGCGTGGTCGCAGCGGTGTTCGTGGTCTGTTTCATTATCCGATCGCTCCTTCCATCTCGAGCTTGATCAGGTTGTTCATCTCGACGGCGTACTCAAGCGGCAGCTCCTTGGAGACCGGGTTGGCAAAGCCGTTGACGATCATGGTGCGGGCCTCTTCCTCCGAGATACCGCGGCTCATCAGGTAGAACACCTTGTCGTCGCCGATGCGGCCGATGGTGGCCTCGTGGCCGATGTCGACGTTCTTGGCGCGGATGTCCATAGCGGGGATGGTATCGGAGCGGCTCTGGTCGTCGAGCATCAGCGACTGGCAGCTCACGGTTGCCTTGGAACCCTCGGCCTTGGGTGTCGCCACAATAGAGCTGCGGAACGTCTGGATGCCGCCGCTCTTGGAGATGCCCTTGGTCTCGACGGTCGCGAGGTCTCGGGGGCGTGAGCACGACCGTTGCAGCCGGTGTCGAGATTCTGCCCGGCGCGGCAAAGGTGATGCCGGTAAAGCTCGAGCGAGCGCGGCGGCCGTTGAGCACGCTCATGGGGGTAGAGGTAGCCCACGTGGCTGCCGAAGGAGCCACTGATCCACTCGATGTCGCCGTCCTCGTCCACGCGCGCACGCTTGGTGTTGAGGTTGTACATGTTCTTGGACCAGTTCTCGATAGTTGAGTAGCGCAGGTGCGCACGCTTGCCCACAAAGAGCTCGACGCGCCGGCGTGGAGGTTGGCCACGTTGTACTTGGGCGCGGAGCAACCCTCGATAAAGTGCAGGTCGGCATCGTCCTCGACGATGATGAGCGTGTGCTCAAACTGGCCGGCGCCCTTGGCGTTAAGGCGGAAGTAGCTCTGCAGCGGGAAGTCGAGCTTGGTGCCCTTGGGCACGTAGACAAACGAGCCGCCCGACCATACGGCGCCGTGCAGGGCCGCAAACTTGTGGTCGGTGGGCGGGATGAGCGTCATAAACTTCTCGTGGATGAGCGGCTCCCACTGCGGGTCGTGCAGGGCCTCCTCGATGCCGGAGTAGACGATGCCCATCTTGGACGCCGTATCCTGCATGTTGTGGTAGACGAGCTCGGAGTCGTACTGCGCGCCGACGCCCGCCAGGTAGCTGCGCTCGGCGTCGGGGATGCCCAAGCGCTCAAAGGTGTTCTTGATGTCGTCGGGCACCGACTCCCAGTCGTGCTTTTGGTCGGTGTTGGGCTTGACGTAGGTGACGATGTTGTCCATGTCCAGGCCCTCGATGGAGGGGCCCCACGTCGGGTCAGGGAAGCGGTTGAAGATCTCGAGGGACTTGAGGCGCAGGTCGAGCATCCACTGCGGCTCGTCCTTCTTGGCGCTGATCTCGCGCACGATGTCGGGCGTGATGCCGGCGTCGAGGCGCTCGAATCCCTCCTCGCCATAGGTGAAGTCGTAGAGGCTGCGGTCGATGTCCGCGACCTCGGTGCGGTTCTTGGTCATTGCGTCGCCCCTTTACGCCTGCTGCCCGGCAGCGGCGGCTTCGGCCTGGGCGCGCTGCTCGGCGGCCTCGCGCTCGAAGGTCTCAAAGCCGTTCTTGTCGATCCAGGGGATGAGCGAGGCGTCGTCCTCGCGCACGATATGACCCTTGACCATAACGTGGACGCGGTCGACATCCAAGTGCTCCAGGATGCGCGTGTTGTGCGTGATGATGAGCATGGAGCCGTCGCAGCTCTTGCGGTAGGCGTCCATGCCGTGGCTGACGGTGGAAAGCGCGTCGACGTCCAGGCCTGAGTCGGTCTCGTCGAGGATGGCGAGCTTGGGCTGCAGCAGCAGAAGCTGGAGCATCTCGACCTTCTTCTTCTCGCCGCCCGAGAAGCCCACGCCCAGCTCGCGGTTGAGATAGGCGGTATCCATGTTGAGCTCGGCCGCGAGCTCCTTGACGCGGCGGCGGAACTCCTTGCCCTTCATCTCCAGACCGGGGCGGCCGGCGATGCTGGCGCGCAAAAAGCTCGACAGCGGCACGCCCGGGATCTCGACCGGGGCCTGAAAGCTCAGGAACAGGCCGGCACGCGAGCGCTTGTCGGTGGTGAGCCCGGTGATGTCCTGGCCGTCAAAGATGATGCGGCCGTCGTTGACGGTGTAGACGGGGTCGCCCATGACCAGGTGACCAAGGGTGGACTTACCCGCGCCGTTGGGGCCCATCAGCACGTGGGTCTCGCCGGCGGCGACGTTGAGGTTGACGTTGTGGAGGATGGTCTTCTCGTCCACGGAGGCAGTCAGACCTTCGATGGAAAGCAGCGGATTTGCGCTCATGCTGTCCCTCTCTGTATATGGTGTACTCATAGGTGTACTAAACCCTAGGAATCTTCTCGGAATAAAGTTACTATGGGTTCGGCGTTAGTCAAGGGAAAACCCGACTAATCCACTCGACTTTTCAAATTCTGGGACAAAATAACCTGTTGTGTTTGTCCCACTTACTTTAAGATTTGGGACAAACAAACCTGGTTAGTGTTGTCCCAGATGTCGATGGGAGGGTAGGTATGCTCATTTCTTCTAAGGGCCGCTATGCCCTCCGACTGATGATCTATATCGCAGCGCTGGGCGACGCCGAGGGCAAGATCGCTTTGCGCGAGGTCGCCGACCGCGAGCGTATCTCGCAAAAGTATCTGGAGCAGCTGGTTCGTCCGCTCATGAAGGCGGGCCTACTTAAGAGCGTGCGCGGCAAGGGCGGCGGCTACATGATGGCCAAGGACCCGGCCGAGGTGCGTGCCGGCGACATCCTGCGCGCCGTCGAGGGCAGCACGGCTCCGGTGGCGTGCGATGGCATCGACAACAGCTGCGCTCGCAGCGATCTCTGCTCGACCGTCAAATTCTGGCGCGGTCTGGACGACGTGATCGAAAAGTACGTCGACGGCGTGTCGTTGGCCGACCTTGCCGCCGTCCCAGAGATCAACTTTGACATTAAGCTGTAGGTTGAGCGCAATTCCTTAAGATTTCGCGGAGGGTTGTTGCCGTTTACCGAGGGGTTGTTGTGCAACAACGGGCGAGCTGCAATACTTATTTTTATCTTTGCAAACTGCACTTTAACTACACCAATGCAGGGAGGATCTTATGCAGCCCAAGCATTCTGCGATTGTCGCGGGCCTGACGCTGGCGCTTTCGTTTGGCGCCGTTTCCGCGCCGGCACCCGCCGCTGCCGAGGAGCCCACGCCGGGCGTGCCTCGGATGCGACCGATATCGATAAGGGTCTCTATACCCAGCAGTCCTTTTCGGGCGTGCTGAGGTCGGTCCAGGGCGTTCGTTTGTTAACGTGGCTCCCGAGATGAAGTACTTCACCAAATATGAGAGTCACGGCAACTATAACCAGGGCTTTTCGTACGGTGACGGTTATAACGCGCTGGGTTATTACCAGTTCGACCGTCGTTGGTCGCTCATTCCGTTTATGAAGCAGGCCTACAACTACAACCCCGAAAAATACAGCATGCTCAAGGATGCGATTGATCGCGGCAGCGAGATTTCCAACATGAGCAATGCCATGTACGAGAACGGCCAGCTCACCGAGTTGGGCCGTATTGCGCAGGAGGCCTTCCAGGGCGCTTATAACATCGATCCTGTTGAGTTCTCAGCTCTTCAAGATGCCTATGCGTACAACTCGTACTATGCGGTGACCGAGGCGTGGCTCAAGAGTGGCCTGGGCATTGATATTTCGGGCCGTGCCGATTGCGTTAAGGGCATGGTGTGGAGCATCACCAACATGTGCGGCACCGGTGGCTGCAGGGACTTCTTCCGTTGGGCGAATCTCTCCAACGATATGTCCGACCGCGAGTTTGTGACGGCGCTTTCCAACAGTGTGGTCAATAACGTGGCGACCAAGTATTCGAGCCAGCCCCAGTATCATGAGGGCTGGAAGAACCGCTACCGCAATGAGCTGAAGGACTGCTTGGTTTATATCGCCGAGGACGAGGCCGCTGCGACGCCCGTGCAGCCCGAACCTACGCCGGCGCCCTCGCCGACGCCTGATTCGAATGACGACTCGAGCGACGATGCCAACGATGACAGGATGGATGCGCCCTCGACCGGTGCTGACGGTGATGGCTCTGCTGGTGGCACTACCAACAACGGCTCCACCTCGAACGGTTCCGATTCAAACGGCTCTGCTGCGGGCGATTCGTCTTCAAGCTCTGCCGGCAATACGGACAGCGACGCTTCTGGTTCGACCGGCGCTGGCACCTCTAACTCATCCACCGGCTCGAGCGATTCGTCCGTTGGCACCGGCTCTAACAACGGCTCCGGCTCTGACGCAACCCCTGGTTCCGATGCTTCCAAGGATGACTCGAATAAGGCGCCGGACGTTCCCGTTGCTTCGCCGGACAAGAAGCCTTCTTTCTCCGAGCAGCTTGGCTCTACGCTGGGCTCTTCGCTGATGGCTGGCGTCAATAACGGCTCGACCCAGAACAAGGGCAACTCTGATCAGGTTTCCACGGAAAAGATCGAAGCCGCAAAGGGCGACTCCAAGGACAAGGCTTCCGAGAAGACCGAATCCGATAAGGGTTCTAGCTTTGAGGAGAAGAGCGACAAGTCCGAACAGAAGAAGGACGAGGATAAGAAGTCTGAATCTGAGGAGAAGGACAAGAGCAAGGCCGAGGGCGAAAAGAAACAGTCCGAAGACGACGACAAGAGCGGTGCTGACAACCAGGTCCAAGAGCAAAATGACTCCAAACGGTGACCACCACGACCACGACGACTACAACTACCAAGTCCTCGGGCGGCAACATGCCCAAGACGGGCGATCTGATTGTGATGGCGAGCCTTGCCAGCGCGAGCTTGGCCACACTGGGCGCTACGTCTATCGTAAGTGGTAAGCATAAGCTCGATCAGCAGAAGAAGGCTTCTGGGGAGGACGGCTCGGAGGAGTAATCTTCTAGATCGTTTTCTATAAGAGTTTGAGACGGGGTCCGGTGCGGCGGCATCGGGCCCCGTTTTTGTTGTGCAACGATTTGTTATGCCCCCTCGGGGGTCTGTTGCTACCGTTGCCCGAAACGTTTGCATGTCGATATTGTTGCGCTCTACCCGCTCGCTACAATGGGCATCGTGCTGCGTTAGAAGGAGAGTTTACGGTGTCTGAACAGGCGAATTATGGTGTTGCTCATGCGTTTGGCGCACGGTTGCTTAGTTATGCGGATAACGCAGCTCTGCCGGTTGATGTACACGACTTTTCCGATGCAATCAATCGGTGTTTACTCGTCGATAAGATATGTTTATTGCCGATATATTGGACAGCGAAGCGCCTGTTGCGCTTTGTTGTCGGCCCAAGGGTTTTGGCAAGAGCATGAACCTATCGATGCTCAAATGCTATTTGGAACGACCTGATCACCGGCGGCCGGACCGAAGTCCGTTCGTCGGCACCCAGATTTGGCAGGCGGGTGGCGGTCGCTATCGTGATGAGTACGCGCGCTATCCGGTCATCATGCTCGACTTTTCAGCTGCCGCTGTGAGGCGCGACGCTGATGCTGCGGCGGCTATTCGCAGCGCTGTCGCGCACGAGTGCGCTCGATTGCTGCCGCTGTTTGCCGCGCCTGATTTGTCAAGACGTGAGGTTCGTCTTATCGAGAGGGCGGCGCGTGGGGTGGCCAGCGATAAGGAGATCGATGCGGCGATTAGCGTGCTTATTAAGCTGCTCCAGACAGCTTTCGATGAGCAGGTTGTTCTTCTGATAGACGACTACGACGTGGTATGTCCAAAGCGCTTGGACGCCAAGGACGACGGTAGCGTGGATTCCCTAGAGTCGCTCAGCCGAATATTGTTCGACACCATTGCCGACGCCGGCGACTCGTTGCGATTGACGTGTCTTATGGGCGAGCGCCCCGGTCCCGCCGAGTTTGCGTTGTCCCAACGTGGGGTTTCCTACCGATCGGCGACGCCGCTGTCGAGTTGGTGTGATCGATGGTTCGGTCTTTCGGACGATGAAGTCCAGGTGCTGTTGGATCGCATCGGTCGCAACGGCTGTCTGGATGACGCGCGTGAGTGGCTCGAGGGCTATCTGTTTGGTGGTTTTATTGCTCGATCCCGGAGCGCGTGGTGGACTACGCATATCGCGGTTGCGTCGCGCCCGTTCGGGCAGATCTGTATGGTTACGTCGACCGTCTGAGCGCATGCGTCGGTGACTGGAATCTCATGCGCCTGTCCGCATTGTTCGATTTGCTTGAGCCGCATGGGGTTTATTGAGGCGCCAGTGCATGTGCATGCCGAGGTGGCCGATGTCGCCAAGCCCGAAGATATCTGGACAGCGCTGTATCTGTCTGGATTTCTTACGACGGACATGACGGGGCATTCGGAGGACGGCGCGTGCCTTCGTTCCCTGCGTCTGCCTAACAACGAAGTGCGTCAGGCGCTCCGTCTTGTAATTCTGGAATGGTTTGAGTGTGCCGTTGAGGACGTTGGAGTTATCGACTCGTTCCATGACGGGCTGTGTCGAGGAGACGAGGACACTGTAAAGCAAGCTTTGAGCTGTGCTATCGGCGATCTGGGCATCGATGTGGGCCAATCAGATGTGCCGACAGCCTATCATCTGGCGCTTCAGGGGCTCTGCTTTGGACTGCCCGGCTATTGCAATCCCAGCTCCAAGCGAAGTGGCGTCTCGGATCGCTGGGATATCCAGGTGATTCCCACCGGTCGGGTGTTTGACGTGGCCGACACGCTCGGCATGCTCGATGAGCGACCGCTCATTACGGTCAACATGTTGTACGACCCTGGCGTCGATGCCCTGGGCCTGGAACTGTTGGCGGTTCAGGCGCTGCTCGACATAGAGCGCGACGGCATCGATGATATCCGCGTGCCGCGCCCCGCCGTCGGGCGCATGCGTTGGGGCTTTGGCTTTGACGGTCAGCGTGTGTCCGTGGTGTGTCAACGACTGTAGCGGCGGGCGAAAGCCCTTTACTACTCGGCGTCCTTCAGGGGCGGCATGGGCTTCCAGTTGGGATCCTTAACGATCTTGCGGGCGTCCTTCATGCCGCGGCGCAGCGCCGGAATGCCGGTCTTAAAGCATTTGTCGACTGCTGCCAGACGAATGAACTCCTTGCAGAAGGTCGCGGCATTGCCCAGACGGAACAGCATGGGGTGGTAGTCACCGTAGATCTGCATATAGCGAGCGAGGAAGCCTCGGTTGCGCATGATGTAGTAACGGTTGGTGTCGCTCGTGGAGTTGAGCTGTCGTTTGCCGGCGATATCCCAGTTGGAGACGCGCGGGCGCGCTTGAGCACCACGTCGGCAACCACGGCGGCGGGGAAGTGCTGGCTGGCCACGTAGCCGTAGCAGGCATCGTCGCCGTAGATAAAGAAGCGCGCGTCGGGCAGGCCAATCTTGTCGACCACGCGGCGCGAGAACATGCCGCCCTCAAAGCACAGTTGGTTCATGTTGCGGTAGCCCTCGGGCCCCAAGTCCCACTTGGCGATGGGGTTAGGGATGCCGAGTGAAAGGATGAGCTGGTACTGCCAAAAGAAAGCGCCGCCGTCAAAGTCCAGGCGCGAACCCTGGATGACATCGTAGCGGTCGGTCCACTTGGCAAGACGCTCGATGCCTTCGGGGATGACGAGCACGTCGTCGTCCATCACCCAGAACCACTGGGCGCCCCAGGTCGTAAGCGCATTTAGTGCCAGCGGAGAAGCCGCCCGCACCGCCGCCGTTTTTCGAGCTGCGGGGCGTAGATGACACGGTCGGTGCCGCCCTGCGCGTCGGGCTGCTCGGTGTCGATGCCCCACAGGTTGGCCAGACGCTCGTTGAATGCGGTGCATATGGCCTCGGTCTCGCGCGAATTCTCGTTATCGACAATCACGATGCGCCAGGCGTGCCGTGAGCTCGGTCATGGGAGTCGAACAAGTTGGCCAGGAGTTCCTGGCGCTTGTACGTAACGACAACGATGGCGAGCTTATCGATGGGGGGCGGGGAAGGGTTGAAGTCATGGGGGCAATATATCCTTTCACGCGCGGCGGGCGAGCGCTGCGCGGAAGCTATCGAATACGTCCTTGGGACTGTCCTATTGTAAAGGCTCGCCGCACCTTGACGGCAAGCTTTGAATAAAACGCAGGAACCTGCCACGGGTGTAGCGGCTTTGACGTCTGACGGCAGCGTGTCTATTGCCGCTTGAGCTTGCGAACGATAAGGCTTCTAGCTGCATCGATGATGAGGAGCGCCAGAGCAAAGACGATGCTAATGACGGTACCCGTGATGATACATATAGCTGCCGGGCTGTTTTGGCTGACCAGCATGTTTGCGAGCAACGTATTGAAGACGGGACGCCACAGGCTACTGGTGAGCGACTGCATCACATAGAAACCGAGCGTGGCGGTCGATAAGGTGACGATGACACCCGCAGTCCGCGGATTGCCTGAGGCACTGCGTCGGGTTGCCGAAAAGAGCAAGGAGGCGGCAGCGAGGGCAAACGAGATCAGCGAGGTCGACTTGTAGGAGAGGACTGCCATCGCCGTGAGGTTGCCGGTGAAGGAGAGTGCTCCTTCCAGGATGGTGGCGAGCGCCAAAATCGCAGCGAGCGACCGCATGCCCAAGGCGCCCGCCCTGTCCGAATCCATGACATCGGTAACGTCGCGGAGCAGACCGCCGATCAAAAACGCGATTACGTACGTGGCAGCGCTCATGAGCTTCTGGAGCCAAGAAAACTCGCCGGCGCTTGTCGTACTCATGGCGGCTATATACCCGTTAACAACAAATGCGAGGATGCCAACGGCGATGACCGTCGTCGTGTAGCTCTTCTGGGAGAGTCGACTCTTAGCCAGTCCAAACCATGGCGCCATGAAGACCGTGGCGGCATAGACCCAGATAAACTCAAGGCCTAGCGTGTACCAGTAGTGCGTGTTGAGGGTAACATCGGGAATGGGGGAGACGACCGTGGACCACGCGAGCGCCACGAGGCAATAAAACGTAGTGGGCATAACGACCTTGCCCAGGCGCTGCGTCGTCCGTTGCATTTGCGACTTCCACGTTGCTCCACCGTCCCAAGCACGCGCGGCAGAAGCGATGAGAAAATAGCCCGAGATCATAAAGAAGACCTCGTTGGCCCAGCAGCCCAGCAGGTTAATAAAACCGAGCACGCCGGAATAGGGGAAGGCGGCAAGCGGCGCGTATTCCGGCAAGCCGACACAGGTTGCCTGGAAGGTCCACTGAAAGGTGTGGAACACCGCGATACCGGCGACTGCGACCAGGCGCAAGGCCTCGATGGATATGTTGCGTGCGGCTTTGGGCTGCATGACGTCCTTTCGTATCGGTTTGCCTCTGCGAGCTCCATAGATTATATAACGCCCGCTGGCGCGCTGACCCTTTGATACCATGAAACGACAGGTATTTCCTAAGGAGCACATTTGTCTACTAACGTCTCTGGCAGCCCTGTTCTGTCGCTGCTTATTCCCATTTACAATGTTCAGCGCTACCTGCGCGAGTGTCTCGATTCCGCCCTGGCGCAGACGCTCAAGGATATTGAGATCATCTGCATTAACGACGGGTCGACCGACAACTCGCCGGCGATAATCCGCGAGTATATGGAGCGCGATGGGCGCGTCAAGATGATCGACAAGGCCAACAGCGGCTACGGCGACTCGATGAACCACGGTCTGGAGATGCGCGTGGCAAGTACGTTGGTATCTTGGAGTCCGATGACTTTATGGCGCCCGACGCACTCGAAAAGCTTGTCTCGGCCGCCGATAGCAATAATGCCGACTTTGCGAAGGCGAACTTTGATTTCTACTGGTCTAAGCCCGAGGAGCGCCGTTCGCTGCACGAGATGTTTAAAGCCAAGGACTGTGGCAAGCCAGTGCACCCGAGCGATACGACGCAGTTCTTTAAGCAAAAGCCGTCGATTTGGTCGGCCGTGTACCGTCGCGATTTTCTTGAGCGCAACGGCATTACGTTCCTGCCGACTCCGGGGGCATCCTTTCAGGACACGTCATTTGCCTTTAAGGTGATCGCGTGCGCCGATAAGGCTATTTACCTGCACGATGCCGTGTTGTCGTATCGCCAGGACAACGAGAATTCCTCGGTCAATTCTTCAGCTAAGGTCTTTTGCGTCAATACCGAGTATGCCGAGATTGAGCGTTGGATTCGAGAGGATTATGCCCGCGACCACGCAAGCGGCGATGTCGCGCGCATGCTCAAGTTCAACCAGCTCATTAAGTACGATTCATACATGTGGAACTACGTGCGCCTGGCGCCTAAGTTCTATAAGGAGTTCCTGGTTCAGATGGCTAAGGAATTTCAGGCGGCCTTGGACGCGGGGGGAGTTTTTGCTTGACGACCTCAAACCGTGGAAGCGCGCAAATCTCGCTGCCATCCTCAAAGATCCCGAGGGCTGGGTTGACGAGCATCCGAGTTTTGCGACGGATGGTGCCTTGGGGCGTGCTAAGTATTACGCCTCGGTTGGAGGCCCAGGCGTGGTCGCCGCCTTCCTCATCGAATCGCTGAGGGGGTAGGTCGGCATGGGAGAGGCCTCGTGTCCTAAAGTTACCATTGTCGTCCCCGTTTACAACTCTGCACGCTCCATTCAGCGATGCCTCGATTCGCTGTTGGTCCAGTCTGAGTGTTCGATTCAGGTTGTCTGCGTCAACGACGGTTCGACTGATGATTCGTTGAACGTGTTGCGCCAGATCGCGCAGGCCGACGATCGCGTACTGGTGATTGACCAGGAAAACGCGGGTGTCTCGTGTGCTCGAAATGCCGGTATCGATGTCGCCGAGGGCGAGACCGTCTTTTTTGTGGACGCCGACGATTACATCGATGCCCAGACGGTCGAGCGCGTGCTGCATGCCATGGAGTCTGCGGATGCCGAGCCGCCGTTTTTGGCGGCGTCTGTGACCTGCCGATGCTGCCCCAAACGCCGTCCAGCAACTCATGAGCCCCAAAGCTGGTACCTTCGGCGCCCGCGATCCTCAACTGCTGTTCCATTCGAATGCGCAGCCCTATGCCTGCCGTGCGGCTTTTTCGCGCGAGCTGCTCAATCGCGAAGGCATTCGCTTCGCCCCCGGTTTGGCTTTGGGCGAGGACGTCGTCTTCCAATTTGCGGCTTATGCGCTTGCCCGCAGGACCGTCGTCATGCCTGACAAGTTCTACCACTACGTGATGGAGAGCGAATCGGCGACGCACGAGTTCAACAGTGCCGAGGCGCGCGCAAAAAGCTTGACGCCACATGAAGATGCTCGAGGAGGTCTTGGAAGACTGGGCGGCCTATGGTCTTTTGGACCTGTGTCCCGGCGAGCTGATAACTTGGTTTTTGGACCTAATTGTGTTCGATCTGGCGCGCTTGGATGCCGATGACTTCCATCGCGTGGCGGCTCGCGTCAACATGGACCTCACGACGTTTTTGGGAACGGAGTGGGCGGATATGCCTGCTAAGGGTGCCGTTCGCCGTGTTGCCCACAAGCTCGTTGCGGCGACCTCGGGCGTTTCGATGGCAGACGCCACGCTGTTCTATCTTTCGACTCGCGGTCTCAAAGCCTGCCTGGAGCGCTTTCTATAATTCCAAGCGCTGCCGCCCGCCGCAACTCGGCTGCTAAAATAACCCTGTTACACGCTATTCAACGGGAGGTTCTCTTGCAGAACTCTGATACCCCTAAAGTTTCGCTGCTTGTCCCCATTTGCAATGTCGAGCGCTATCTGCGCGTGTGCCTCGATTCCGCCGTGGCGCAGACGCTCAATGACATCGAGATCATCTGCATCAACGACGGCTCCACCGATAGCTCGCCGGATATCATCCGCGAGTACATGGAGCACGACCCCCGTGTAAAGATGATCGACAAGGCCAACAGCGGCTACGGCGACTCGATGAACCGTGGCCTGGAGATGGCGCGCGGTGAGTACGTGGGCATCCTTGAGTCCGACGCTTTATGTTTGAGGATTCGCTTCAAAAGCTGGTCGCCAAGGCCGATGCTGAGCATGCCGATGCGGTAAAGGGCGACTTTTATCTGTATTGGTCCACGCCCAGCGAGCGACGTGAGCTGTTTGGGATTATCGACGAGCATATGACGGGCGCCGCGTATCGCCCCGTCGATCGCCCGGGCATCTTCTACCGCAAACCTTCCATTTGGTCGGCTATCTATCGGCGCGCGTTCCTCAACGACAATCAGATTCGCTTCCTTCCCACGCCGGGTGCCTCGTATCAGGATGCGGGTTTTAACTTTAAGGTCTGGGCATGCGCCGAGCGTGCTGCGTTTATCGCGGACCCCATTTTGTGCTATCGCCAAGACAACGAGAAGAGCTCCGTTAATTCGCCCAACAAGGTATTTTGCGTGTGCGACGAATACGCCGAGATGCAGCGCTTTTTGGATGAACGCCCCGAGCTTAAGGCTCAGCTTCAGGGTATTTTAATGCGCATGAAGGTCGATACGTACCGTTGGAACGATGAGCGCCTGGTCGATGAACTGCGCGAGCAGTTTTGGAAGAAAGCCTCGTCCGAGCTCAAGGCCGACTGGGATGCCGGTCGCTTTGATCTGTCGCTGTTTGATCCGCGTGGCGAGACCGACTTGCGCCTGATGGTCAAGTCGCCCCGCGCCTATATCGATTCGCGCTTTGACTTTAAGAAGCCGGGCAAGCTCAATACGTTTAAGCATTACTTTAAGATTGGCGGCCTGCCGCTGGTCTGGCGTGTGCTGACGTATCAGTGCACCTACGGCGACAACCCGCACCCCGATGACGTTCCGGCCGCACAGTAGGAGCGAGTGACTATGGCTACCCCCAAGATTTCCGTTGTCGTTCCCATCTATAAAGTGGAGGAGTGCCTGGCCTGGTGCCTGGACTCCCTGCTTGCGCAGGACATGCCCGATTGGGAAGGCGTGTTAGTCAACGATGGATCGCCGGACGGTTCGCGCGATATTGCGGCTGCCTATTGCGAAAAGGACTCGCGCTTTGCGCTGGTCGATAAGGAGAACGGCGGCCTGTCGAGTGCGCGTAATGCAGGCATCGCCGCGTCCACGGCGCCTATCGTCGCGTTTTTGGATTCCCGACGACCGGTTTACGCCCGATGCGTGCCGTGTGATCGTCGATGCCTTTGAGCGCGAGGATTGCGACGTGTTGACCTTTGGCGCGAATCCGTATCCGCTCGAGGCAGGGTATCCGTGGCTTAACTATGTGCTGAGCCCGCGCGATGTGTCGTTTGAAGGCTATAGCTCTGACCTGCTGTTTAAGGAAGCATCTCGCCCCTTTGCATGGCGCACCGCCTGCAAGCGTGAGTTTTTGCTGGGTAACGGGATCGTGTTCGACGAAACCGTCAAGTATGGCGAGGACCAGGTCTTCGATTTTGCCGTGTACGGTCGTTCGCGCAAGACCGCGCTTATCTCGAACAAGCTGTATGACTACCGCGTGGCGCGCAAGGGCTCGCTTATGGACACCATGCGCTATGACGACGAGACGCGACTGCTGGAGCACGTGAAGATTTACTCCGCGGTGCTGGCTGACTGGCAGCGCGATGGTCTCGATGCCCAGCATGCCGAGGACCTGGCGTACTTCCTCTGCGATCTGGTGCTGTACGATGCGCTCAGGTTGCTGGGTTCGGACTGCGGCAAGGTGGTTGCTGCCGTTGCCACGGCGCTTGTCGGTTCTGCCGTTGGTAGCGATGCCGCGCTCGCACAATGCGCTCCTTCTGTTGCTGCTATGGTGCGTGCGGCGCTTACCGGCAAGGCCCCCAATGCCCGTGAGTGCAAAAAGCTCATGTTCGATTACGACGTCTTGAGGTTTGGGCGCTGGGTGCCTGCAAACGCATGGCAGCGAACGCTCTGGGAAAGCGAGAAGTGTAGATGAGTATCAAGCGTTTGGCACTTTGCCGCAGCCAGGGCCGTCTGTTTGTGCTGCTTCGTTTTGTCGGTCAGGATGTCGCCGCGCTTATTGAGCGGGAGGGTTCTCAAGCGTTTGCCCATGCGACGACGAGCGGTTCTTGTGTGCCGTCGCTGGTGCTCCCGGTCGATCATGGCCGTGTGCTGGCGCTTTGCCCTTCCGTTTCCGATTACGAGCGCGAGCTCGCTGTCTTGGTGCTTCCGTTTTTGGACGGCTCTACGATTGACGTCACATTTGCATCCGGTGACCAAAGGTTGGGCTCCATTCGCCTTGATAGCCGCGTGGCAAAGCTGGAATCCAAGATTAACTACAAAACAAAGCCTGCACTGTGTGCGCTTATCCGCGATGCGCAGCGTGGCGAACGCTGCGGTTGCTACGAGATCGATGCCATTCGCTATTTGCCGGCAGACGCCGGCGCGGTGTGGCGCTATGAGGTTATCTGGGCGGGAGACCCCCAGTGCGCACCTGAGCTTCAGATCTTCGATACGCATATGAACGCCATCGATGTCACCGTGCATGTGTTTGAGTCGCAGGCCGATGTGCCGCAGCGCAACGGTTGCCGTGTCAATAAAACGTATCTGAGCGTAGAGATGCCTCAGGATATACGAGATTTTGTCGCGATTGTGAGCGATTCCACGGAGCAGATCCAGAGCGGTTTTTGCGCCATGGATGGTCGCCTGTACAACGGCATGGTCGACGACAGCTGGAACCGTATGAAGGACGCGCGTGCAGACGACGCAGCTTATCGACGTTGGTTTGAGCAGCATCGCGCAAAGCCGGGCGATTTGGCGTGCCAGCGTGTCGCTTCGGCGGCCTTTGCCTATAGACCGCTCGTGAGCATTGTGGTGCCGTGCTACAAGACTGATCGGGTCTACCTGCGCGAGCTGCTGGACTCGGTGCTGGCCCAGAGCTATGACAACTGGGAACTGCTCCTTATGGACGCCTCACCCGAATGGGATGCGGTGGCCAATCTTGCGGCGGATGCCAATGACGAGCGCATCCGTCGCATCGAGCTTCCCCGGCAACGGCGGCATTGTGGTCAATACCAACTCTGGTATTGAGCAAGCGACGGGCGACTACATCGCGTTCTTGGACCATGACGACATTCTGGAACCGGACGCGTTATTCCACTATGTTGCCGCGCTGAACAAGGCTGCCGAGGGCGAGCGTCCCCAGGTCCTGTTCTGCGACGAGGACATGTTCCAGAAAGCAGGGGAGTGGGGCCAGCCGGTCTTTAAGACTAAGCTCAACGTCGACCTGCTCTATAGCCATAACTGCGTGACGCATTTCCTTATGGTGGAGAAGGCGCTCATCGATCACATCGGTACGTCCCCAGAAGACGTCACGGGTGCCCAGGATTACGACCTGACGCTTCGCTGTCTTGCAGCCGGCGCGCGCTTTGAGCACGTTGCGCATGTGCAGTATCACTGGCGCGTGCATCCGGGATCGACCGCCGACGGTTCTGCCGATAGCAAGCCGTATGCTATTGAAGCCGGGCGCCTTGCGCTTCAGCGCCACTTTAACGCGCTGGGCATTTGCGGAACGGTCGAGGAGACCGAGACGCCGTTTGTCTACCGCATGCGCCATGCGCTGCCGGAGCCTGCGCCGCTGGTGAGCATTGTGATCCCCACCAAGGATCACATTGAGACGCTCGATGCCTGTGTGATGTCGATCGCCCAGAAGGCCACGTATACCAATTACGAGATCGTCTTGGTGGAGAACAACAGTGAAGCCCCGGAGACGTTTGCGTATTACGAAACCCTGCCAGAGCGCGTGGCTGCAGCATCCGAAGGCAAGGGCATCGCGCGCGTTGTGTACTGGCCGGGCGAGTTCAATTACTCTCAGATCATCAATTTTGGTGTGAAGCACGCCAAGGGTGACTACCTGCTGCTGCTGAACAACGATACCGAGGTCATAAGCCCGGACTTTATCGAAGAGATGATGGGCTATCTGCAGCGTCCCGATGCGGGCGTGGTGGGCGCAAACTCTACTTTGCCGATCATCTGGTGCAGCATGCCGGCATTTTGATTGGCGTGCGTGGCGCACTTGCCCATGCCAACCAGGACTTCTCGGCAAAGCGCGAGGCTATCTTGCCCGTGCCGTGCGCCCGGGCAACTTTAGCGCCGTGACGGGTGCCTGCCAGATGGTGCGACGCGACGTATTTGAGCGCGTCGGCGGCTACAACGAGGAATTCGCCGTCGGTTTTAACGACGCAGACTTTTGCCTGCGCGTGTGGGAGGCGGGTTACCGCACCATCTTTACGCCCTATGCCGAGCTGTACCACTACGAGTTCACCTCGCGCGGCAGGGAAGAGGCCAACGAGGAAAAGCTGCGCCGCTGGAAGCGTGAGCAGGCGCTGTTCATGCAGCACTGGCCTGAGTTCTTCCTCGATGGCGACCCGTGGCTCGGACCAAACCTATCCTCCGACAGTGAGTACTTCTCGTTTTAGTGCGAAGTAATGCCAAGTTCCGGCAAAGTATCCTCAAGAGCTGCAAGGGCGGTGGGGTTCAAGTACTCCTTCGTTCAAGCAGCTTCTTGTCATATCGAAAACGTGCCTCAAGATTTTTACAGGTGGTTGTATTAAATCGGTTCGCTCATGCGCTCAGTTTGCCTTAGAAGCTATTTGGCGTAACGGTTGAGGTGTGGCGACTCATATTTAAATTGCAGTCACAAAGACACCTTTTATCGATTTCCCGTTGAAATACTGAATTGATAGTTTAAAAATAACTTAAGAGAGCCTTAAATCTCGGAAAAAGGATGTCGTATGAAAAACCTTCGAGAAAGATGGCACGGACTAACAGTGCTGGGAGTTGTTGCATTTGCTGCTGCCTGCATGACGGTTGCCCCCGGCGCCCTCATTTGCTGATATTGCTGGCGGTGGCGGAGGCGGTGGACCGATTACGGAATGGTGTTCCGACGGTCGTCCGAAGACTGGACTCGTTCGGTGCGAGGACGGCAACCTTCGCTATTTCGATCCCGAAACTGGCGCCATGGTCACGAACCAGTGGCATAACGAATACGAAGCTGTCTGGTACTATTTTGGCGCTGACGGGACCGCGGTGTCGGGCTGGCAGTCTATCGGTGGGGACAAGTATTACTTCTATCCCGAAAACCATGATATGGCATACGGCCGAGTTCAGATTGACGGCAAGAACTACTTCCTGAACACCCCTGGTGCCAACGCCGATGGCCGCATGCAGCATAGTGGCTGGTTCTACGACTCCATCTACGGAAAGTGGTCCTATGCGACCTCCGACGGTGAGCTATTGACCGGTTGGCATAATCTCGGCGGGGCTTGGTACTATTTCAACGAATCTGGGGTCATGCTGACTGGCTGGATCAACGATTCGGGTACCTGGTACTACACTAATGCCTCCGGTGCGATGGTCACTGGCTGGCTCAACATCGGCGGTACGTGGTTCTACCTCGACGGCTCGGGGCGCATGGTCGCTAACAGCTGGCGCAGCCTCGGCGGCTCCTGGTACTGGTTCGGCGACTCCGGTGCAATGGCCACTGGCTGGTTCTTGGCAGGCGGCTCTTGGTACTATGCGAGCGGTTCGGGCGCATGGCAACCGGCTGGCTCAGCAATGGCGGCACGTGGTATTGGCTCGGAGGTTCGGGCGTATGGCCTCTAACTCTTGGGCTAACGTTGGTGGAGTTTGGTACTGGTTCGACGATTCCGGCGCGATGGCCACCGGCTGGCGTCAGGTCGGCGGCGCCTGGTACTACTTTAGCGGTTCCGGCGCTATGGCTCACGACGCCTGGGTCGGCGACTACTACCTCCAGTCTTCCGGTGCCATGGCTACGAATGCCTGGGTTGGCTCCTACTATGTCGGCGAGGACGGCAAGTGGATTCCGGGCTACGGTTTAGTTTGGTATAAGAACGGTAGCGATGTTTACCATACGCATAAGTGCCGTACCGTTGGTAAGGACGCAAAGGGCTATTCGCAGATCTCTATTCAGGAGGCCCAGAGGCGTGGCGCTTCACGAGAGTGCAAAAACTGCCAGCAAATTGGCTAGCACATTACTGAGCTAGTTTTGATTGAGGCCCCGTTGCCCTGAAGCGACGGGGCCGCTGCGTGATTGGATACCGTGCTGTTATGAAGAAATGGTCATTCGGAGTGCTGGCTTTTTCGGGCCTCATTTCTTTTGGGCTCCTTTTGGGTTCGCCCTCGATGTTATACGCCCTTGATTCGAATAACACTGACGAAGGTCCCGCATCTAACGTTGCTATTGCTTCTGTCGAGTCAGGCGTTGATGCTCAGCGCGAATCGACCTTCGCTGTCGAGCAGAACTCTCAGGTGGATAATGAGACCCCTTCCGAGGTTTCGAATCAAATTATTTGGCATCAGGGTGGATATCACCCGAAGAAGGGGCTGGTTTTGGCGTTGGGGCTTGTCCGACGGAACAATCGCTGTTTCTTCTTGGAGACATATAGACGGTAGCTGGTACTGGTTCGACGACGAAGGTCGAATGGCTCAGGATGGGTTGGTTCAAGTCGGGGGTGCGACGTATGCCTTCTCCTCTTCGGGCGCAATGCGTGTCGGCTGGTACCTAGATTCTACGGGCCCCACTTCTGCTTGGCGTTATTTCTCCGGTTCTGGCGCCATGGTAAAAGGCTGGCTTTCAGACGGCAGCAACTGGTATTGGCTGGATGATGAGGGCAAGATGGTCCACGATGCGATGCTGCAGATTGGGGGAGCCACGTATGGATTCTCTTCTTCTGGTGCAATGCTTATCGGATGGCATCTTGATGCTTCTGTCTGGCATTATTTTTCCGGCTCTGGCGCTCTGGTAAAGGGCTGGCTCTCGGATGGGGGTCGTTGGTACTGGCTTGATCCTGCAGACGGTTCTATGGCCACCGGGCTGAATGAATGCAATGGCACCTCTTATATCTTTAACAGTTCAGGGGCCATGCTATCCTCCCAGTGGGCACTTATTGACAACAACTGGTATTACGCTGACTCCAACGGCTTACTGCATGGAGGTTGGTTACTTCTAGGGAATTCTTGGTATTACCTGGATCCAGGAAGCCATATTATGCTCACGGGGCTTTGTGCAAGTGGGCTCGTCCACCTATTTCCTTACGAGCTCAGGTGCCATGGCAACAGGCTGGGCACTTGCTGATGGTACTTGGTATTACGCCGCATCAAACGGAGCTATTCAACGAGGGCGATGGATAAAGTCCGGAAGCGCCTGGTATTACCTTGATGATGTATCCGGCGCAATGCGTACTGGTGAATTTGCGGTAGGAGCAAGCGCTATTTTTCTTATGATTCCGGTGCAATGGCATCTTCGTGCTGGATCAACTTGAACGATGGTATGGCATGGGCGAATTCGTCTGGAGCACTGAGCGAGCCGTTGCCTACTTCATCTGATGGATCTCCTGTAGTCGCTGATCGTACTGACTCGTCTTCATTGCCAGGTGTGATTCATATTGGAGATGCGGTTTTCTATGCGGATGCGAAATGGTGTCGTTAACGTGGCGTCTGGTTGGATTATGTCGAAAGACGCTTCTGACGAAAAGTGGCAATACTTGGTACTACGCATCTTCCAATGGTGTCCTTAAGTCTGGTTGGCAATATGTCAACGGTGCGTGGTATTGGATGGACCCTTCCACATTCAAGATGAAAACTGGATGGCTTAATGACGGCGGTACGTGGTACTGGCTCCAGCCTTCGGGTGCCATGTTTGCTAACGGGTGGCTGAAAATCGATGGCGTTGACTATTACTTCAATGCAAGTGGTGCATGGTTGAATACGTCTGGTTCTGTTTTGGGGGTCAATAGGTCCAGCTTGGTCAATTGGCTTATGAGCCACGAAAACGACGGCTATTACCGTGGAACACGCTACGACACGCATCTCAGCCAGGAAACGTGCATGTACCCAAAGGGTGATCCGCGTTGGGACGGTTATACGGGCATGAATTGTGGTGGATTTGTATCGCATGCATATATGAA
>ENA-OQBU01000066-OQBU01000066.1-human-gut-metagenome-genome-assembly--contig:-NODE-66-length-31528-cov-2.203019_pt1 | contig 31528 bp, 39 predicted proteins | sample MGYA00242492_ERZ504566 | MGnify/ENA primary metagenome ERZ504566 (study PRJEB26092, sample SAMD00036261) | human gut metagenome | host: Homo sapiens | study: EMG produced TPA metagenomics assembly of...
AGCATGGATTATAACCAAACACTGAATTTACCCAAGACCGACTTTCCCATGCGGGCAGCTTTGCCCCAGCGGGAGCCGGAATTCCTGAAAGCATGGGAAGAAAACGACCAGTACCGTCAGCTGATGCAGCACAACGAGGGCAAGCCTCTGTTTGTGCTCCACGACGGACCTCCGTACGCCAACGGTGATATTCATATCGGCCACGCCATGAACAAGACCTTAAAGGACTTTATTGTGCGCTACAAGAATATGACCGGGTTCCAGTCTCCCTATGTGCCCGGCTGGGATACCCACGGCCTGCCCACAGAGCTGAAGCCAGAAAGCAGGCGGGCATCGGCGCCGGCAGCGACATTTCCGATCTGGAATTGCGCAAGATTTGCCGAGAGACCGCGCTGAGCTATGTGGATATTCAGCGGGAGTCCTTTAAGCGCCTGGGCGTGATCGGCGAGTGGGACCACCCGTACATCACCCTGACCAAGGACTTTGAGGAAGAGCAGATTAAGGTATTTGCTACCATGCTTCTCAGGGCCATATCTACAAGGGTTTAAAGCCGTGTGTATTGGTGCCCGGACTGCAAGACCGCCCTTGCCGAGGCGGAGATTGAGTACGGCGAGGATCCCTGCCATTCTATTTATGTAAAGTTCAATGTAACGGACGATATGGGCAAGCTCACTGCACTGGGTGCGGACCTGAGCAAGACTTATTTCGTGATTTGGACCACCACCACCTGGACCCTGCCGGCCAACGTGGCCATCTGCGTAGGCCCCAACTTTGAGTATTCTCTGGTCAAGAGCGGCGACGAGTTTTATGTGATGGCTACCGACCTGGTAGACGCCGCTATGGCGGACCGTGGCACCACGGACTATGAGACCGTGGGTGTGATCCAGGGCAGCGAGCTGGAGTATATGAAAACCCAGCACCCGTTTATTGACCGCACCTCTTTGGTGATCGTGGGCGATCATGTAACGCTGGAGAGCGGTACCGGTTGCGTACACACAGCTCCGGGTCACGGCGTGGATGACTTTATCGTGTGCCAAAAGTACCCGGAGATCCCCACCGTTGTACCGGTGGATGCCGAGGGCAGACTGACGGAGGAGGCCGGACAGTTCGCCGGGCTGACCACCGATGAGGCCAACAAGCCCATTGCGGAGCATTTGGAAAAAATCGGCGCTTTGTTTGCGCTGAAAAAGATCGTCCACCAGTATCCCCATTGCTGGCGTTGCCATAAGCCCATCATTTTCCGTGCCACCTCTCAGTGGTTCTGCTCGGTAGATGATTTTAAGGAGGCTGCTGTGGCTGCTACCGAGGATGTGCAGTGGTATCCGGCCTGGGGCAAGGACCGTATGCAGTCCATGATCCAGGAACGCGCCGATTGGTGCATCTCCCGTCAGCGTAAGTGGGGTGTGCCCATTCCCGTATTTTATTGTAAAGACTGCGGCAAGGAGATCGTGGATAAAGATCTGATGCTGCGGGTATCTAAGATCTTTGGTCAGGAAGGCTCTGACGCCTGGTTCGCCCACGAGGCGGAATATTTCCTGCCGGAGGATTATAAGTGCCCCCACTGCGGCGCACAAAAGGGCTTTGAAAAGAAAGCGACATTATGGATGTGTGGTTCGACTCCGGCTCCAGCCATGCAGCGGTGCTTAAACAGCGCCCTTATTTGAAGTGGCCGGCAGATGTGTACCTGGAGGGTGCCGACCAGTACAGAGGCTGGTTCCAGTCCTCTTTGCTCACCAGCGTAGCAGCCGGGCAGCCTGCGCCCTTTAAGCAGATTATCACCCACGGCTGGACCGTAGACGGTGAGGGCAAGAAGATGAGTAAGTCCCTGGGCAACGGTATTGACCCGGCGGACATTATCAACCAGTACGGCGCGGATATTCTGCGTTTGTGGGTGGCTTCTTCCGATTACCACGCCGATGTGCGTATCAGTAAGGAGATCTTGAAGCAGCTGTCGGATAATTACAGAAAGATCCGCAACACCGCCCGTTATTGCCTGGGCAACCTGTATGACTTTGACCCGGACAAGGATATGGTGCCCAACGATCAGCTGGAAGAGCTGGATAAATACGCGCTGATGAAGCTGGATCAGGTGCTGGCTACCGCTCGCGGCGGGTACGAGGTGTACGAGTACCACACCGCCGCCCACGCGCTGCACAACTTCTGCGTAGTGGATATGAGTAACTTCTACTTTGATGTGCTCAAGGATCGGCTGTACACTTCTGCGCCGAACAGCGCTACCCGCCGTGCCGCCCAGACCGTATTGTATAAAGTGCTGGACGCACTGACTTTGGTGCTGACCCCCATTTTGGCCTTTACCTGTGACGAGATCTGGAAGGCAATGCCCCATGCAGCGGGCAGAGATCCCCGGTCTCCGCTGTTTAACGATATTCCCCAGCCGGAGTACATTGCTGCGGACGCGGACTTTATGGCCAAGTGGGATCGGATCCATCGGATTCGTGAAGATGTGCAGAAGGCACTGGAACTGGCTCGTAAGGACAAGACCATTGGTAAGTCCTTGGAGGCCAAGGTGACCCTGTACGCTGCGGGCGAACTGCACGATTTCTTGCAGAGCGTAGAGAACCAGCTGCCGGAGATCTTCATTACCTCCGCTGTGGCACTGTCCGACGGTGAGGGCGACTTTACCGGCGAGGTGGAGGGACTGAGCGTGTCCGTATCTAAGGCAGACGGCGAAAAGTGCGAGCGCTGCTGGAAGTACGATGAGACCGTAGGTCAAAACGCAGAGCATCCCACCCTGTGCGCCCATTGTGCGGCTGCACTGGCAGAGATGGACAAATAAAGAACGACCATACGGGGGCAGATGCGACTGCTCTGCCCCCGCCTTTTTATATACGGAGGGTTTATGAAGCATAGAAAAAACACATTTGGGCCTCCATTATGATCCTGCTGATCGTGGCTTTCGACCAGGTGACCAAGCGACTGGCAGAAAGTGCGCTGATGGGGGGCAAGATTGTTACTTTGCTGCCCGGCGCGGTGCAGTTGCGCTATGCCCGCAATACCGGGATGGCCTTTAGTCTGTTCAGCGGTGCCCGGTGGGTGTTTGTGGCGCTGACCGCTCTGGTGTGTGCCGGTGTGCTTTTTTATATGTTTCGCAACAAATGCCGCTCCCTGTGGGGCTACTGGAGCCTGGGGGTGCTGGTGGCCGGCGGTCTGGGCAATCTGATCGACCGGGTGCTGTACGGCTATGTGATCGACTTTATTGAGCCGACTTTTATGCAGTTTGCCGTGTTTAATATTGCGGACTGCGCTGTGACCTGCGGCGGTATTAGCTTTGTGCTGTGGCTGGCAGTGGATCTGTTCCGCTCCGGTGACGGCAAGAAGGGAACGACCCATGACGGAAAATGAGCGGCAGCCGGTGCGTGCCTTTACCGTGGACGAAACAGCGGCAGGGGAACGACTGGACAAGTTTTTAAGCACCGTGTGTCCGGATTTGACTCGGTCGGCGGCGGCGCGTGTGATCGAAGAGGGCGGCGTACTGCTGGACGGTGCCCCGGGGAATAAAAAAGACAAGCTGCGCCCGGGCACCCGGGTGGAGTTGCGCCTGCCGGAGCCAAAGCCCATGGAGGTGTTGCCGGAGAATATCCCCTTAGATGTGGTCTACGAGGACGGCGACCTGCTGGTGGTGAACAAGCCCAAGGGTATGGTGGTGCACCCGGCACCGGGGAATTATACCGGCACGCTGGTGAACGCACTGCTGTACTACTGCGGTGACTCCCTTAGCGGTGTGGGCGGCGTGATCCGACCGGGGATCGTTCATCGGATTGACAAGGATACCAGCGGCCTGCTCATGGTAGCCAAGAACGACTTTGCCCATGTGGATTTGGCACGTCAGATTCAGGAACACAGTTTTCACCGGGCGTACCAAGCGGTGGTGTACGGCAACGTGACCGCAGACAGCGGCACGGTGTGCCAACCCATCGGTCGCAGTCCCAAGGATCGTAAAAAAATGGCGGTGACCCAACAGAACAGCAAGCCGGCCACCACCCATTATCGTGTGTTGGAGCGATTTGGGGACTTTACGCATATTCGCTGTGTATTGGAGACCGGACGCACCCACCAAATTCGGGTGCACATGGCCTATATCGGTCACCCGCTGGCCGGAGATCCGGTGTACGGACCGCGGCGTGTAATCACCTCCCTGGGCGGGCAGTGTCTGCATGCTGGGGAGATTGGCTTTATACATCCCAGAACCGGGGCGGAAATGCGGTTTGAAGCACCGCTGCCCCCATATTTCACATCATTTTTACACACTTGCAGGGAAAAGAAAAGGTAAACGTATGAGTCAAAAGAATTTTAGCAATTGGCTGGTGGTGTCGGATATTGACGGCACATTGAATAACAAAGCACGCAAGCTGCCTCGGCGCAATTATGACGCCATTCAGGCGTTTACAGAGGCGGGGGGCAACTTTACCTTGGCTTCCGGACGGCTGACCTCCAGCTTGAAGCGCAATTACGATCGTATCACCCCCAATCAACCGGCGGTGGTACTCAACGGCGCGGGTATTTATGACTTTCAGCAGGAGAAGATGATTTGGCGCAGCACCATTCAGCAGGAGGGGCACGAGTTTGTGCGCTACATCATCAATAAGTTCAGTGACAGCTTTAAGAGCGTGGATGTGGGAATTTATTTTTGACGATTATGTGTATATCGTCAAAAAATGGCGTTCTGTCCCAGGGCACCATGGATATTGATAAGGCGCATTACGAGGTGACCTCCATTGATAAGGTACCCAAGGAAGGGTGGATGAAGGTGATCTTTTGGTCCAACCCCATTACCATGAACCGGCTGCGCTATGTAATTGACCGCAGCGACACGGCAGGTATGAACTTTATGGCCTCCTCTCCATGGAGTATGGAGATGCTGCAAAAGGGCACCCACAAGGGTACGGCCATTATGGTGCTGGCAGATATGCTGGGCATTGACCGGAACCATGTGGCGGCCATCGGCGATTATTATAATGACTGGGATATGCTCAAGACCGTGGGACTGCCGGCCTGTGCCGGTCAGGCACCTAAGGCCATTCATGAGATTTGCCAGTTTGAAGCCTGCCACTGCAACAAGGGCTGCGTGGCGGATCTGCTGGGGTATATTATGTCCGGTCAGGCGGAGCAGCACATTGCTCGTCCGACCCTGCTGCGAGGATAAGAGATGTTGATTTTAGGCGCACATTTAAGTGCAAGCAAGGGCTATGTCCACATGCTGCGAGAGGCACAGTCCATTGGTGCCAATACTTTTCAGTTCTTTACCCGAAATCCCCGGGGCGGTGCCGTAAAGGCCCAGGATCCGGCGGATGTGGCTGCCTTTTTGCAGGGTGCACAGGCTGCGGACTTTGGCACGGTGCTGGCTCATGCACCGTATACCATGAATTTGTGCAGTGATAAGGAACGCACCCGCACGTTTGCCAGAGAGGTGTTTGCCGATGATCTGCAGCGGCTGGAGGCTCTACCCGGTACGCTGTATAACTTTCACCCCGGCTCCCATGTGGGGCAGGGGACGGATAACGGGATTGCCTATATCACCCGGGCACTGAACGACCTGCTGACCCCGGAGCAGCACACCACTGTACTGTTGGAGACGATGGCGGGTAAGGGCAGCGAGGTGGGCGGCACATTTGAGGAGTTGCGCCGCATTATAGACGGTGTGCAGCTGCAAGACAAGATCGGCGTGTGCCTGGATACCTGTCATGTGAGCGATGGTGGGTACCCTTTGGCAGAGGATCTGGACGGGGTGCTGACCCGGTTTGACCGGGTGATCGGCCTGGACAGATTGCGGGTACTGCACCTGAACGACTCTAAGAATCCTTGCGGTTCCCATAAAGACCGACACGAGCAGATCGGTAAAGGCTTTTTGGGTATAGAGACCTTCCGCCGCATCGTCAACCACCCGGCGCTGCGGGGACTGCCCATGTTCTTAGAGACCCCCAATGACTTGTCCGGCTACCAAGAGGAAATTGCCCTGCTGCGCAGCTGGAGCAAACGTCAAAGTAAAATGAACATAAGAAAAAGCACGGCTTCTGTCAAAGAAGTCGTGCTTTTTTATGCGCTTTCAGCAGCCCAGCAGGGTGTGGGCATTTTGGATTAAGGCTTGCAGGGCGTGTCAACCGAATTTTTGACGATCACGGCGGCGCGTCTGTATAATCCGGCGGGCGGGTGCCCAGGTTGTGACAGTCGGAGCCGATCAGGTCAATGCGCCCGCTGTCCAGATACTTCAGCAGTTTGCGCCGCGCCCCAAAGGAGGCGTTTGCAAAGGCGCTGATGTTTACTTGGGTGGCGCAGCCCATATCTCGCAATTCGTCAATTAAACCGGGGTGATCCATCAGCGCTTTGTATCGCTCAATGTGCGCCAAAATAGGCCGTATGCCATGGTCGCAGGTCAGCGCCGTGATCCGATCCAGGGTCTCCGTGCCGAAGTTGTCGCTGAAGTTATGCTCCAGCAGGGCGCACCGCGTGCCTGTGATACAGATGGGGGTCAGGTCTGCATTGTTCATCAGATAGCGGCTTACATACACCTCTGCACCCAGCAGCAGCCGGGGCGCGTCCGGAGGCAGAGCAGCCTGCAAGTTGGCAAAAGCCGCGTTCCGTCGGGCGATAAAGTCCGCCAAAGAAATAGAATCCGAGTAATAATGGGGGGTAAGCACTACGGTCTCTGCCCCTTGCAGCGCCAGGCGGCGGAGCATCTTTACGCTGGTCTCCGTATCTTTGGAGCCGTCATCCACGCCGGGGAGAATGTGGCAGTGCATTTCAATCAAGCCGGGGATCACCATAGCATCACCTTATCCGATTATTCTGCGCCGGCGTCATACCCGTAACCGTAGCCATACCCATAGTCATAGCCGTACTTGTAGCGGGAGTAACGAGAGCGCTTATCTTCTGCAAAATTGTAAATAAAGCCAAGCACCTTGGCGTCAATGAACTCCAGGGATTCCATCACCTTTTGCACTTCCGGGTGGGTGGAGCCCGTTGGCACGCACCACGATTACTCGCCGTCGGACTCCCGAATAATGGGCAGGGCGTCAGACACCACATTCAGCGGCGGGGTATCAATGATCACATAGTCGTAGTCCCGGCTGATCTGTTGTAAAAACTCAGCCATGGGCTCGCTGCCCAGCAGTTCTGCAGGATTGGGCGGAATGGAACCGGCGCACAGCAGCGATAGGTTGGGAAATTCTGTTCGGTGGATAATGCTGTACAGGTCCGTCTTAGGGCCGTTGTTTTTTACAGAATCACTGATGTAGTTGGTCAGTCCCGGTGCATTGGACACGCCAAAATAGTGGTGCATCTTAGGTTTGCGCAGATCGCAATCAATAAGCAGCACCCGCTGGTCTGCCTGGGCAATGGAGATGGCCAGGTTGATGGTGGTCGTCGTTTTGCCCTCGGCAGGGGAGCCGGAGGATACCACAATGGTTTTGCATCCCTTTTTCAGGATGGAGAGCATAATGTTGGTACGAATGCTCTTGTAAGCCTCCTCAATCCGGAACTTCTGCGCCGGATCCATGTTGGCATTGGAGATCAGGGTGCGGGCAAAGGGATTGTTCGCTTTTTTAGCCATCTTATTTCGCCTCTTTCTTTGTATTTTTCTTGCCGGCAGCATTGCGCTTGCCGGTTGTAAAGGCGGGAATAGAGCCCAGTACCGGCACATCGTAGCGCTGGCTCAGCTCCTCGGCGCTCTTGATGCGCACATCTAACAGATCTCGCAGGATCACGTATGCGGCAGCTATCAGCAGTCCCGCTACGGCACCCAACAGGCAGTTCTTTAAGTATCCCCGGCCCTCGGCGGTGTTGGGCTTAATGGCCTTGTCCTCCACGGTAGTCTGAACCAGGCCGTTGTTGGTTTCCTCCATCTGCTCCGGCACGCTCTCCTCCATTTGGTGAGCGATGTTGTAGGACAGGGTGGGGTCTGTGGTGGTGACGAGCAGCTTAAACATGGCTGTGTTCTCCACCGTCTCAATGGTAAAAGATTGCTTAATATCCGCCGGAGACAGGTTGGTGTAGTATTTTTTGTTCATCTCGCCTGCCACTTTGCCGCAGAACTTGTTGGTCTTGAAGATCTCAATATAAGTATCGATCATCTTCATAGCGTAGTTCATTTTGCTGGTCTGGCTGGTGCGGGCCACCTCGCCGGTGCTGTCGCTGATTTCGTGAGCCGGATCCACCGCTGCAGCCAGGAACTCCACGCTGGAGGTGTAGGTCAAGGTGGTGAATTTGGCGGTATAAACCCCGGCCAAAACCGCTCCGATGAGCATAAACAGGATCAGCAGCTTCCACTTGCGCAGCAGCAGCTTGATGACCTTTTGTACATTTTCGTCAATGTTCATAGACTTGTCTCCGTTACTCTGCAAAAACATAATTTATTTTTAACAGATATATATTACTGTATTATATCTGGTTTGTCAAGGTGTTCACTATTGACAAAAGCGGGCAAAAAGATGATAATATCCTTGCAAAAAATCAAAAAACGGAGAAACTGCGTATGAAAAAATCTCAAATCCGTATGCCCCTTTGGGGACCGTATTCCAAGAAGTATATGGGACTGTCCCGCATTGTGGACGATCGGGCGGCAGAAGTGCCCGCTATGATTTTGTAGTGCACCCCACCCTGTGGAATTCCGCTACCCCGGTGCCCAATGTGACTGTGCCGTCCGGCTACCATTTGTGGAGCTGTGACGAGGACTTTCGCTTTTATTCCTATCGCTATGAGCTGATGTGGAAGGACCAAATTTATGCCGATGTGTCTTACACCCGGCTGGATGAGGAGTCCTACCTGATGCGCTGCCGCTTCGTTAACGATACGGACCTGTCGCAAAACTGTATTCTGAATATTTTCGGCGCACTGGAGTTCCCGGCGCCGGAGCACTGCGTTTTGCAGTTGCCCGAGGACGCTGCATTGGTGGATGCCAACGATTATACGCAGTACACCTATGCAAAGCCCCGCCCCTGGATAATGAGAACCCCGGACGGTATGCACAAGGGCGAGTTCGCCGACGGCAACTTTACCACGCCCACGGTTTGGGCGACCGGTGCGAGAATTACCATGTGGATTTCCTGGGGCTGGAGCCTTTCGGCTGCACTGCCGGGGACAAAGTGGTATACACACTGCCGTCTCTCCGACCGACGGGCGCTACCTTGCTGTTGCGCTATCGCACAGTGACCCCGGGTGCTGCTGCCTTTACCGTCAACGGCGTAGCGGCAGAACTGCCGGAGAGTGACAGCCTGACCTTTGCCGCGCTGCCCTATGACGGCGCAGACACCCTGACCCTGGAGAGCCGGGGCGGCGCCGGTGTGGAGCTGGATGTGCTGGTGCTGTGCCGGCCGGGCACGGAACAGGAAGTCAGCGCCCGCACGGTGCTGCGCGACACCAAGCCTCAAATCGAAGAAGAAAAGGTGCACGGCGCCACCCGCATTACTCTAACTTACAAGGACGCGGAAGGCTGCTATTCCATCTTGACGCACAATCCCAAGACCCGCCGACGGGGAACTAGACAGTGGCAGCCTGGAGGACGCGCTGATTAACCGACTGTCTAACGGCGACCCCACCTATGACGACCTAAGGGAGACCTTTTCTCGCTCCTTCCCGCCGCAAAAAAAAAGTGACGAGGGCTACTATTACAATGCGGTGATGCCCTCCATCTTTATTGACCCCCACGCAGAGCATATAGAGTATGCGGTGCTGTCCAAGGGCAAGGTGGAGCCACGCACCACCGAAGAATACGAGCAGCTGTACACCGCCGCCAAGGCGCTGGCCACTCCGGTACAGTTCAATCGGGAGGGACAGAAGTACAGTCTGTCTACCGAGATCTTGCGGGCAACACTCCTGACCAACTTGGTATATCCGGTGTACAAGCACGGCGAGAATGTAGTACATTACACCCCCGGCAAGCGCTGGGACAGCTTTTATACCTGGGACAGTGGCGTGATCGGCACCGGTGTGCTGGAGTTCAGCCCGGAGAAATGCCGCTACATTTTAGAGACTTATTTGTCCCAGCCGGAGAATACGGACTTTGCGTTTCTGCTCCACGGCTCCCTGGTGCCTACCCAGTTTGTGCAGTATTTGGAACTGCTGCACCGTACGGAGGACAAGGCGCCCCTGTTTGCTCTGTATCCGCAGATGAAGCGGTATTATGACTATATCAGCGGCAAGACCCCCGGCTCCACCTGCGGCAAGTTCGGCAACGGCCTGACCACCACTTACGACTACTGGTATTCTTGCAGCGGTATGGACGATTATCCCGCCCAGGTGGCCATGATCGCCCAGGATAAGAAGCAATATATGTGCCCCTGTCTATCTACTTCCCACACCATTCGGGCCGCCAAGATCATGAAGATGGTGGCTGCCGCCATGGGCAAGGAGGAGGACATCGCCGCTTATGACGCAGACATTCAGCGGATGAGCGACGCTCTGAACCGTTACAGCTGGGACGAAAAAGAGCGGCTATTACGCCTACTCCGTCTATGACGATGACAAAAACTATCAAGGCATTTTCACCACCGACGCGGGGAGAATTATGACAAGGGCATGGACGGTGTATATCCGCTGTTTGCCGGGGCTGCCCCGGAGGAGCGGCGGGAGCGCCTGCTGGCGCATATTAAGAACCCGGACGAAATGTGGTCCGCTGCCGGCATCAGCGCGGTGGATATGACAGCCTCCTACTATTTTGACGACGGCTACTGGAACGGCAATGTGTGGATGAGCCACCAGTCTTTATGTGGAAGACCATGTTTGACCTGGGCGAGACGGAATTTGCCTTTGAGATCGCCCGCCGGGCGCTGGATATGTGGAAGGAAGAGACGGACTTCTCTTACAACACCTATGAGTGTTTTGGTATTCAGACCCGCCGCGGCGGTTGGTTCCACAATTTCGGCGGCCTGTCCGCGCCTATCAATGTGTGGGCGGACTGCTACTATCGTCCGGGCACCTTTACCTGCGGGCTGGATGTGTGGACGGATAGCCAGAAGCTTACGGACACCTCTGCGGAGGTCCACTTCCGTTACACCGGCGACAATGGGCAGTATGCCTTTGTGCTCACCCTGTCAGATGCGCACAACTATCGGCTGACCTTGGATGGGCAAGAACTGGATTACGCTCTGCGCAGTGACGGCTGTATGGAGATTACCCTGCCGGGCACGGTGCGCAGCGGCGTGCTGAAGGCAGAGATGAAATAAAGGAGAACGCAATGGCAGCGAAGTTGTATGGCGCAGACAATGCGCCGCTGAAAATTCAATTTATCACCGATCCGCATTACTACTCCCGTAAGGGGGGCACCGAGGGCAAGGCTTACGAAAAAGCCGAGGCCAAGAGCCAAAAGGTCATTAAGGACAGCGACCTGGTGATCCAGGCCGGGTTCGATTTGCTGTGCGCGGACACTTCCACGGATATTGTGGTGCTGGCCGGCGATACCACCCGGGACGGAGAGCTGGCCTCTCACGCCGAGTTTATTGAAATGCTCCGAGATCTGAAAAAGCGAGGCAAGCGGGTGTATGTGATCACTGCTACCCACGATTATCGGGACGGCGGCGTGGCAGACGGCTATGACGGCGACAAAAAAATTCAGGTGCCGGCTGTGGAGGAGCGCCACGATCTGTGGCAGATGTACTATGAGTTTGGCCCCAATGAGGCCATTGCCACCCACCCGGACAGCATGAGCTATGTGGTGCAGCTGGCTCCCGGCTATCGGCTGTTTGCCCTGAACGACGATACCAACTATAAGCCGGAGGGAGAGCGCGGCTCCGGGTACAGCGACGACTGTATGGCCTGGATCCTGGATCAGCTGGAGGACGCTCGCAAAAATGATCAGTTTGTGATCGCCATGACCCATCATCCCATGATCGCCCCCAGTCCCTTTTATGCCATTATCGGCAAGGGAGATATGCAGCGCAATCATGAAACCACCCGGGAGATTTTTGCGGACAACGGACTGCAATGTATGCTCACCGGTCACACCCATATTCACGACATCAGCGTGGTAGAGACCAAAAAGGGCAACACCTTTTATGACATTGCCTGCGGTGCTATGATCGGCTGCCCGCCCACCATGCGCAACATTACGCTGGACCCGGCCCACGCCAAAGTGGATGTGGAGACGGTGACCATTACCGATGTGCCGGGGCTGGACACCGGCGGCCAGCCTTTTGACCGGTATATGCGCACTTTCTTCTTCGGTATGATCTCCGAGCTGCTGGACGCTGCGGCCACGGATATTGACCATTTGGCAGAGATGACAGACGCTTTTTCCGTTCCCGGCGAAAAGGTCAAAAAACTGGGCTGGCTGATTAAGCCCATTGCCAAGTGGCTGAACAAGCTGACCTTTAAGAAAGCCTGGCGCCTGTGCAAGAAAGAAAGCGGCCTGTCCAAGAAAGATATTGCGGACATTGCCGATCATCGGGTAGTGGACTTTATCCTGGAGCTGGTGCAGAACCTGTACTGCGGTGACTCGCCTTACGGTCCGGATACGCGGGAGTATAAGATCTGCTGTGGGTTGCTGAACGTGATCGACGCGTTCCTGAACATCATTCACTTCTCCATCGGCAAGGTTCTGAAGGGCGCCACCTCCGTGCGCGGTCTGGTAGAGCCGCTGCTGTGGAACCCGGGCCCTGCGACGCCAACGCCACGCTGCCCCTGTATCCTTTGTACGATGATGAGAACCCGGCGCCGAAAAAGGCAGAAAAGCCCGCCTTTGACGACCCGGTGCGCCCCAGCAAAAAGGGCCCGCTGGTGCTGGCGATCCTGGTGCTGCTGGTGATTTTGGTGCTGGCGATCCTCGTTGGTCTGATCGCCTTGGTGATATGGGCTGTGGTTGCCATTGTACACGCTGCCACCACCGGCTGTATTGGTGCGCTGCCTTTCGTTTTTTAATTCTGTAAAATAAAGGTTGCAATCTTAGCCAAAAAATAGTATAATGAACCCGTTATTTTTGTACAGTCCATGAGAAAGGGGTAAAATAATTATGGCAGATGACAAAAAGAAGAAAATTAGCCTTGGCGGTATCGACAACGCCGCTGAGGAAAAGGGCTCTTTTATGAAGACCCTTTGGCAGCTTGTAAAGTTCTTGGTGGTATCCGGCTTGGTAACGATCATCCAGTTGGTGCTGGCCAATGTGCTCCCGTTAATTTTTGACGGCGTGACCGCTACGCTGCCCGTTTTCCTGCAGGGTATCTTTGATCCCAATGTGATTTTTGACGCCTCCACCAAAGAGGGCATCGAGCAGGTAGGCAAGTATGTGATCGACGGCACCATTCAGAACGGTTCTGTTGTTGGCGGTGTGGTAACCTGGGGCTATCTGCTTCCGTTCTTCCTGTCCAACCTGATTGCAAACATCTATGGCTTCTATCAGAACAAAAAGACCACCTTTAAGTCTGATGCGCCTTGGTACAGCTTTGCGTTCTATATCGTTTTGATGATCGCGCTGATCCTGTTCTCCACCTGGTTCCAGGGCTGGCTGGTTGGCATTATCGCCAAGATCAACTGGGCTTGGATTCAGCCTTTGGCCAGAACCATTGCCGGCTTGGCTGCTGGTTTTGTACAGATGGTGGTGCTCTTCCCCATGGAGAAGTTCGTTCTCCTCAAGGAGAAGAAAAAAGGACGGCGAGGAAAGCTGCCGCAGAGGCTGCTGCCGAGTAATCGCTGCTTTAGCAAAAAAATGAAAGACCGCTTTCCGTTTTTCGGAGAGCGGCTTTTTCTTGCCTAAAAGTAAGGAGTATGGTATAATCACAGCAGAATACGGAAACTGTAAGAAAAGCCCATTGGCAGTTGGGATGTGACGATATGGAAAGAAGAAAAACTGTGGCAGGTGTTGATCCCTGTTTTGGTGGCACTGGCCGTAATTGTTGCCTTTGCCATCAGCGGCACCATTCACCCGCAGCAGATGAGAAGAAGCCTACGGCGCCCACCAAGGTGTCTGTGGTTAACCAAACGGAGGATCACACGGAAGAGACCCAGGGCAAGACCCGGGTGCGCTTGGTGGCAGTAGGGGACAACCTGATCCACAATACCCTAATCGCTGCCGGAGAGCAAAAGGACGGCAGCCGGAATTACGACGCCTTTTATCAGGATATTAAGCAGTACATTGAACCGGCGGATATTGCCGTTATCAATCAGGAAACGGTGCTGGGCGGCAGCAGCTTTGACTATTCCGGCTATCCCTGCTTTAATTCACCCTGGGAGATTGGCGACGCCGCCATTGCTGCCGGGTTTGATATTTTTACCTGCGCCACCAATCATACGATGGATATGGGCAGTGCCGGGGTGGAGAAAGAGGCTGGAATACTTCGGCAAGCATAAAGAGGCGGTGCACCTTGGCACCAACGCCTCTCAGGCGGATTATGACAAGATTACTTATTATGAGAAGAACAATATTACCTTTGCTCTGCTGAATTACACCTACGGCACCAATGGCATTGACTTGCCCAAGGACAAGCCCTGGCTGGTGAATTTGATGGACAAGGACAAGATCCGGAAGGACATTACCGAGGCGCGCAAGCATGCGGATGTGGTGATGGTCTTTCCGCACTGGGGCACGGAGAACAGCCACAAGGTGTCCGATTACCAAAAGGAATATACGAAGCTGTTTTCTGACCTGGGTGTAGATATTGTCATCGGCAGCCACCCGCATGTGCTCCAACCGGTGGCGTGGGTGACCAACGAAAAGAGCGGCAAAAAAATGCTGGTCTACTACTCCCTGGGTAATTTTATCAGCCACCAGATCAATCTGCCCCAACTGTGCGGCGGTATGGCGGAGGTGACGATCGAAAAGGAGAATGGCAAGATCACCATCTCCTCTGCTAAACTGGCGCCGGTGGTGTGCCATTACAGCCGGGGCGGTAACGGCTTTATGTTTTCCGTCTATAAGCTCAGTGATTATACCGACGAGCTGGCCGCCACCCAGGCGCAGAAGGGTGCCACGGTGAAGTATTTTACCGATTTGTCGAAAAAAGTTATCCCTGCCGAATTTCTGGACATATAGCAAACAGTCTGTCTATCCTGTGCATATTGTACAAAAGGTGTGCACAATTCCTGCCGCCAATTACAAGATTTGCCAAAGTTGTCAAAAACCGTTGACAAACCGAGGACAATGAGATTATAATGGCATTGTATTCAGAACGAGGGCGTTCCGTTGATAGCGGAGCACCCTCTTTTTTATTGCCCTTTTGGCAGTAAGAAAATTCTGTGCTATCTATCATTTTCTTAAGAGAGGAGTATTTGCCATGAGTAAATACACAAAGGAAGACATCATCAAAAGCGCACAGGAAAATAATGTAGAGTTTTATCCGCTTGCAGTTTACGGATATGTTTGGCATTATGAAGAATGTGGCCATCACCCTGTCCCAGTTGGAGAAGGCGCTGGACAATGACTGTATGTTTGACGGTTCTTCCATCGACGGCTTTGTTCGCATTGATGAGTCCGATATGTATCTGCACCCGGATTACGACACTTGGACCATCTTCCCCTGGAGAAAGCACCAGAATGCGCAGACCGCTCGACTGATCTGCTCCGTATATAAATCCGATAATGAGACTCCTTTCCTGGGCGACCCCCGCAATGTGCTGCAAAAGGTGATGGACGAGGCTGCCGAGATGGGCTTTGGCTTTAATGTTGGCCCGGAGTGCGAGTTCTTCCTGTTTAAGCTGGACGAGAACGGCAACCCCACCCTGGAGACCGGCGACGAGGGCGGTTACTTTGACCTGAACCCCATCGACCACGGCGAGAACTGCCGTCGGGATATTTGCTTGGCTCTGGAGGATATGGCTACACCATTGAGGCTTCCCATCACGAGGTGGCCGAGGGACAGCACGAGATCGACTTCCAGTTTGGTGATGTAATGCTCAGTGCCGACCGTGTAATGACCTTTAAGCATGTGGTTAAGACTTACGCTGCCAAGCATGGTCTGCACGCTACCTTTATGCCCAAGCCCATTTATGGTATCAACGGTTCCGGTATGCACACCAACATGAGCCTGTATTATTTGAAGGACGGCAAGAACGCTTTTGATGACCCCAACGGCGAGATGGGCCTGTCCGAGACCGCTTATAACTTCATCGCAGGTATTATGGCCCATATTCGCGGCATTGCAGCGTTCTCCAACCCCACCGTGAACTCTTACAAGCGTTTGGTACCCGGCTATGAGGCACCGTCTTACCTGGTATGGTCCGCTTCCAACCGCTCCTGCCTGGTGCGTATTCCTGCCGCTCGCGGCAAGGGCACTCGCGTAGAACTGCGCTGCCCGGACCCCACCTGCAACCCCTATTTGGAGATGGCTTTGTGCCTGGCTGCCGGTTTGGACGGAATTAAGAAAAAGATGACCCCCGCTTCTCCCATTGACTCACAATGTGTTCGGCCTGTCCGACGAGGAGCTGAAAAGCCGCCGGCATTGATTGCCTGCCCGGCAGCCTGAAGAGGCTATTGAAGCCGCTAAGGCGGATCCGTTTATTAAGGAAACCCTGGGCGACCATGTGTTCAATAACTATATTGAAGGCAAGGAGAATGAATGGGACGAGTACCGCACCAAGGTCTCTCAGTGGGAGATCGACAAGTACATGGTACTGTATTGATTTTGCCCTCTCTTACGGTCGGCACTGTCTTTTGACAGGGTCGGTCATTTGCCCGGCGCCGGGCCATTGGCGCGGTGTCGGCATTCTTTAGCACAATGGAGTGCTCGAACTTCTGTTTCGAGCGCTCTTTTTTTATTTCCATTTTTAAGCTTTTTTTGATGAAAAGGAGGATTTTATGGGGCTTGAACAATCATGGAACGGTGAACAGCGAGCTGTTCGGCGTGTGGTTTTGATCGGCGCAGTGCTGGTTTTCTTTATGCAGTGCGGCTTTGCTATGGTAGAGACCGGCTTTACCAGAGCCAAGAACGCCGGCAATATTATTATGAAAAACCTGATGGACTTTTGTATCGGCACGGTGATGTTCATTCTGTTGGGCTACGGGCTGATGTGCGGTCAGGACTATATCGCCGGGGTGATCGGTCTGCCCAACCTGGGCATTTTCACCCACTATAATGATTTCAACTGGTCCAACTTTGTATTTAACCTGGTGTTCTGTGCCACGGCGGCCACCATTGTGTCCGGCGCCATGGCAGAGCGTACCAAGTTTTCTGCCTACTGCATTTACTCAGCAGTGATCTCCGCTGTGGTGTATCCCATCGAGGCGGGCTGGGTCTGGAATGTGGACGGCAACGGCTGGCTGCAAAAGCTGGGCTTCCACGACTACGCCGGATCCTGCGCCATTCACATGGTGGGCGGTATCGCAGCACTGATCGGCGCCACCTTTCTCGGTCCCCGGATCGGTAAGTACCATACGGACGAAAAAAACGGCAAAAAGACACCCAAAGCCATTCCCGGTCACTCCCTGACTCTGGGCGCGCTGGGCGTGTTTATCCTGTGGTTTGCCTGGTACGGCTTTAACGGCGCGGCGGCCACCGATGTGCCCACTTTGGCGTCTATTCTGGTGACCACCACCGTAGCGCCGGCTGTGGCCACTTGCACCACCATGCTCTTTACTTGGATCAAGGACGGCAAGCCGGATGTGTCCATGTCTCTGAACGGCTCTTTGGCCGGGCTGGTGGCTGTGACTGCCTCCTGTGATGGTAACGGACGCTTTGGGCTCCGGGATCATCGGCGCTGTGGCCGGTATTCTGGTGGTGCTGGTTGTGGAGCTGCTGGATAAGAAATTGCATATTGACGACCCGGTAGGCGCTGTGGCAGTGCACATGGCCAACGGTATTTGGGGCACGCTGGCCGTAGGCCTGTTTGCCACGGACAAAGCACCGGGCTATGCAGCGTCCGGTCTGACCCATACGGGTCTGTTCTACGGCGGCGGACTGCACCTGCTGGGTACCCAGTTAATCGGTTTTGCGGCTGTGGCCGGTTGGGCGGCAGTGACCCTGACCATCACTTTCTTTATTCTGAACAAGACCGTGGGTCTGCGGGTTAGCGCGGAAGAAGAGATCAAGGGGCTGGATGCCACCGAGCACAACCTGCCCTCTGCCTATGCGGACTTTATGCCCGTCGGCGGCTTTGCTGCGTGCCGGTAACGGAAAGCGGCTTGCCGGCTGCACCGGTAGAAAAGGCTGTTCCGGTAGAGACTTATACCACCAAACCGGACGCGAAGCTCAGCGAAGTGGTGATGCTCTTTAACCCGGCCAAGCTGGAACGGGTGAAGGACGCCATGAATGCGGTGGGCGTTACCGGTATGACCGTGACCAATGTAATGGGCTGCGGTACCCAGAAGGGTCATGTGCGCAAGTACCGCGGTGTGGAGATCGAGGAGCTGAACCTGAACCCCAAGATGAAGCTGGAAATGGTGATCTCCGCCGTGCCGGTGGAAACGGTGATCGTCGCTGCCAGAGAGGCACTATATACCGGTAATATCGGTGAGGTAAGATTTTTTGTTTATGATGTGGAGGACGCAGTAAAGGTGCGCACCGGCGCACGGGGCTATGACGCTCTCCAGGGCACGGACGACTGATCGTCCCTACCTATCGCGGCTTTGCCATTATACGGTGGCAAGCGCTTTTTGTACAAAAGAACCAAAAGTGAGCGGTAATTCACAGAATAGAGCGCAATTCTTTGTGAATTTCACTATAATTATGCTGATTTTGTGTTGTAGATTTTTTATAGTGGACGCATTGACGGGTAATCGACAGTGTTGTACAATAAAGTATAGGTTTTTTGAATAAATACAGATACAGGAGTGATGAATATGCTGCGAGAGGGCGAAGTGCGCATTCCCTCCGGCTGCGCCATTGCCGCCATTATTGACCGCAAGGGTGAGCCGATCAATGGGTCGGAGATTATCCAGTCCATTGCCTTGATGCACGACCGTTCCAACGGCTTGGGCGGCGGTTTTGCCGCCTATGGCATTTATCCCGATCACAAGACGGATATTGCCTTTCATGTGTTTTACCAGTCGGTACAGGCACGAGGCGCTTGCGAGGAGTTTTTGTTCAAGCATTTTAATGTGGATGTTTCCGAGCGCATTCCCACCAAGAAGATCGCGTCCATAGAGAATGGACCGGACATTTGGCGGTATTTGCCAAGCCCAATAAGGTGCGGATGAAAGAGGCCCGTCTGGACGAGGACGAATATACCGCCCAGTGCGTGATCCATGTGAACAACGAGATCGACGGCGCTTTTATTTTTTCCAGCGGCAAGAATATGGGCTGCTTTAAGGCTGTGGGCTATCCGGAGGATGTGGGCGAGTTCTATATGCTGGATCAGTACGACGCCTATTTGTGGACAGCACATGGTCGCTTTCCCACCAACACCCCCGGCTGGTGGGGCGGGGCACACCCCTTTAATCTGCTGGACTGGTCTGTGGTGCATAACGGCGAGATTTCGTCCTATGACGCCAACCGTCGGTATATTGAGCAGTTTGGCTATGTGTGCACCATGCAGACGGGATACGGAAGTCATTACTTACCTGTTTGACCACCTGATCCGTCACCATCAGCTACCCATTGATGTGGCAGCCGATGTGCTTACGGCCCCGGAGTGGGACGAGATTGACCGTATGGACCCGGAGCGGAAAGAATATTTTACCAACCTGCGCTCTATCTATAACGGCGCCTTGGTGAACGGGCCGTTCTCTGTGATCCTTGGCTCCAACAAGGGGCTGCTGGCCATCAACGACCGGCTGAAATTGCGATCCCTGACTGCGGCTACCAAGGGGCAATCGGGCGATTTCGCTTCAGAGGAGTCCGCCATTCGTGTGATCTGCCCCCATCCGGAAAAAGTGTGGTCCGTCAGCGGTGCGGAGCCGGTATTTATCCCACTGGAACTGGCAAAGGAGGAAGACGATGATTAATTATATTCCCCGCCGGTTTACCATTGTGCGGGACCGGGAACTTTGTATTGATTGTGGCTGCTGTGTGCGTCAGTGCTCCAACGAGTGCCACAGCTTTGGACCGGACGGCAAAACCGTGGTGTCCCATTCTCAGGATTGCGTGGCCTGCCATCGGTGTGTGGATCTGTGCCCCACCGGCGCCCTTCGGATCGAAAAATATGTGTGCGACTATCGGGACAATGCCAACTGGACCCCACGCTACCAGCAGGAGATCTGCCGCCAGGCAGATACCGGCGGCGTGCTGTTGTCCGCCATGGGCAACCCGCAGCCGTATCCCATTTATTGGGACAAAATTTTGCTCAATGCCTCCCAGGTGACCAACCCCTCTATTGACCCTTTGCGGGAGCCTATGGAAATCCGTACCATTCTGGGTCGTAAACCGGATCGTCTGCAAGTGGAGCGCAAGGGCAAGTCCGTGACCAAGATGCCGCCGCAGGTGATGTTGGAGACGCCCATTATGTTCTCTGCCATGAGCTTTGGCTCCATCAGCCTGAATGCCCAAAAATCTCTGGCCATGGCTGCCAAGAATATGGGCACGCTGTTTAATACCGGTGAGGGCGGTTTGCACCCGGACCTGGCGTCTTACGGCGAATGTGCTGTGGTACAGGTGGCCTCCGGCCGCTTCGGTGTGCATAAGGATTATTTGAATAACTCCAAGTTTGTAGCAATTAAGATCGGCCAGGGGGCCAAGCCGGGGATCGGCGGCCATCTGCCCGGTGAAAAGGTGAATGTGGAGGTCAGCAATGCGCGTATGATCCCGGTGGGATCGGACGCCATTTCACCTGCTCCGCATCATGATATTTATTCCATTGAGGACCTGCGCCAGTTGATCTGGTCTCTGAAGCAGGCCACGGATAACAAAAAGCCCATTTCCGTTAAGATTGCAGCGGTACATAACATTGCGGCCATCGCCTCCGGCGTGGCTCGTGCCGGTGCGGATATTGTGGTGATCGACGGCTTTCGCGGCGGCACCGGCGCAGCGCCCACCCGCATACGCGACAATGTGGGTATTCCCATTGAGCTGGCGCTGGCAGCTGCGGACCAGCGGCTGCGGGACGAGGGCATTCGTTCCACCGTGTCTTTGGTGGCTGCCGGTTCTTTCCGCTGTTCCTCTGATGTGATCAAGGCGATAGCTCTGGGTGCGGATGCGGTGTATATCGCCTCTGCGCCGCTAATCGCCATGGGCTGCCATATGTGCCAAACCTGCAACACCGGTAAGTGCAACTGGGGCATTGCCACCCAGCGTCCGGATCTGACCCGGCGATTGAATCCGGAGATTGCTCATCAGCGGGTGGAAAACCTGCTCTCCGCCTGGAACCATGAGATGAAAGAGATCATGGGCGGCATGGGCATCAACTCCGTAGACTCTCTGCGCGGCAACAGACTGATGCTCCGTGGTATTGGTCTGTCTGATCGGGAACTGCAAATTTTGGGCATTAAGCACGCCGGGGAATAAGGAGGACAGTGAGATGAAAAAAGTATTTGCACGAGAGGAACTTTGCGTCAACTGCCACCTGTGTGAAGTCTATTGCAAACGGCACATTCAGCTTCCGGCGATGTGCTGACAGCCAATAAATATGAGAATCCGGCGCCCATCAGCCGGGTAAAGGTGTACGGCGACCGTGTAGCCTCCGTGGCGGTGAACTGCCGTCATTGCGATGACCCGGCCTGTGTGAAGGCCTGCATTACCGGCGCTATGCACAAAGACAAAAAGACCGGCATTGTGTCCGTAGACCCGGACAAGTGCATCGGCTGTATGACCTGCCTGGCGGTGTGCCCCATCGGGTGTATTCAGCCCGGCAATATTGCCTACAAGTGCGACCTGTGCGGCGGGGAAGAACCGGCGTGCGTCAAGGGTTGCCCCAATCGAGCCTTGGTTTGGGTAGAAGCGGGAGGTGCTGCCAAGTGAAGTATGTGATCATCGGTGCTTCTGCCGCCGGACTGGCTGCGGCGGAGCAAATTCGCAAGACGGACCCGGCAGGCGCGATTACCCTGCTGACTCGGGAGACGGATCTGCCGTATTCTCGTCCGTCTATCAGTTATTACTTAAAAGGCCTGGTGCGGCGGGGTCAAATGCGCTTGCGCACCCCGGCTTACTATAAAGAGCAAAAAATAGAGATCGTCACCGGCGTAGAAGTGACCGCCGTTGATCGGGCGAAAAAGACCGTCAAGTGCGGACGCAAGGCGTATGGCTATGATAAGCTGTGCCTGTGCACCGGCTCCGTGCCCTTTGTGCCGCCGATGCAGAATGTAAGCGGCAAGCACAATGTGTGCGGTTTCCTGACTGCGGCAGACGCCCAGACTGTGCACGATCTGGCAAGTGCAAACACCCGCGCCGTGGTGATCGGTGCCGGACTGATCGGTATGAAGGCCGCCGAAGGCTTGAGCAAAATTTGCAAAAGCGTAGATGTGGTGGAGCTGTCCGGTCGGGTATTGCCCTCTATTTTAGATGAAAAGAGCGCCAAGTTGGTGCGCCGCCATTTAGAGCACCACGGTCTGCGCTTCCACCTGGGTCAAACGGTGACCCGGGCCAAGTGCAGCGGCAAGACGGTGCAGCGGGTGGTACTGCAAAACGGCAAGGAATTGCCCTGCGATCTGCTGGTAGTGGCAGTGGGCGTACGCCCGGCCACGGCACTGGCAGAGGCAGCGGGTCTGACAGTGGAGCGGGGGATCATCACCGATCCGGCCACCATGCAGACCTCGGACCCGGATATTTACGCCGCAGGGGATTGCGCCGTGTCTGTGGACATGTTGGACGGCAGTAAGAAAATCTTGGCTCTGTGGCCCAATGCAGTGGCGCAAGGGCGTGCCGCAGGCAGCCAAATGGCCGGCGGCGACCTGACCGTCGGCGGTACCTATGCGGTGAACGCTATTGATTTTTACGGCCTGCGCATTTGCACCTGCGGGCTGATCAACGCTAAGGGCGACGGCTATACGGACCGTGTGGCTGCCGCAGACGATACCTACAAGCGCCTGGTGTTCTGGGACGGCAAGCTGGTGGGCTATGTGCTCATCAACGCCAGCGAGAACGCCGGAATCTATACATCTTTGATCTCCCGGCGGTGTGCCGTTGGAGGGTTTGCAAGGGGATTTGATGGATAGTCCCAATCTGTTCTGGTTTCCCAAGGAGACCCGGATCACCAAGTTGAGAGGAGGCGTGCAGTTGTGAGCATTGAGGCAGGACTGTGCAAGTATGCAGAGCTGAACGACAAAATTAAGCAGGAGCTGCGCACCAAGAAAAGGTAACGATCACGGCGGTGAACGGTCAGCGCTATATCGGCTGCGCCCTGGACGCAGGCAAAACCATTCAGGTGCACGGCACCCCGGGCAATGATATGGCTTGCTACTTAATGGTGGCAAGGTAGAGGTGTTTGGCAACTGCCAGGACGCAGTGGGCAACACTATGAACGGCGGCGAGATCGTCATTCACGGCCACGCCGGCGACGCTATGGGCTATGGTATGCGGGACGGCCAGATCTTTGTAGAGACCAATGTGGCCTGCCGCGGCGGGATCCACATGAAAGAGTTTGAACAGATGAAGCCGGTGCTGGTGATCGGTCGCAATGCCGGTTCCTTCTTGGGCGAGTATATGGCCGGGGGTACCATTGTGCTGCTGGGGCTGGGTATGAAGCGCGGCGAAAAGCTGTTTGGCACCCACTGCGCTTCCGGTATGCACGGAGGCAAGATCTTTGTGCGGGGCAGCTTCCCCAAGGAGAACATCAGCCCTAACATTAAAGTGACAGCCTTAACGGACGCGGACCGGCAGGAATTGGAGGGGTATTTGAAGAAATACTGCAATATTTTGGCGTTTCCATGGACGAGATCATGAAAAAGCCGTTCAAAAAGTTGGCTCCCGCCACCTCCAGACCTTACGCAAACCTTTACACGCCCAACTAATGGTATTATAATAGAGAAAAGAGCGACAACCACACGGGATAGGAGAGAGCGATGTTCGATAGTTTGCACGAGGAATGCGGTGTTTTCGGCGTATTTGAAATCAGACCACCACGGTGGCCCAGACGGCGTACCTGGCTTTGTTTGCCTTGCAGCACAGAGGACAGGAGAGCTGCGGCATTGCCGTGAATGATGACGGCGTGTTTCGCCACCATCGGGGCGACGGACTGGTGCCGGATGTGTTCAGCAAGGAGCAGCTGGCTGCCCTGGGTACAGGTAATATGGCCATCGGTCATGTGCGCTACTCCACCACCGGCGGCAAAAACGCCAACAATATTCAGCCCCTGGTCATTCGCCATATTAAGGGTAATTTGGCGGTGGCACATAACGGCAATTTGGTAAATGCCCCGGAGCTGCGCCGCCAGTTTGAGCTGAAGGGCGCCATTTTTCACGGCACATCGGACACCGAGTCCATTGCCTATTCTATTGTAGAGGAGCGCCTGCACAGTAAGAGCACGGAAGAGGCAATCGAAAAAATCATGCCCCGGCTGCAAGGGGCATTCTCTTGCGTGGTGATGACTGCCACCAAACTCATTGCGTTTCGCGACCCCAATGGCTTTCGGCCTCTTTGCCTGGGTAAGACTGCGGACGATGCTTATGTGGTGGCGTCGGAGAGTTGTGCGCTGGATTCCATCGGCGCCCACTTTGTGCGGGATATTGCTCCCGGCGAGATCGTTGTGATCAGCAAGGAAGGCGTGCGCTCCATTACCACCCATTGCGGCGGACCACGCCATATTTGTGTGTTTGAGTACATCTATTTCGCTCGGCCGGACAGTGTGATTGAGGGCGTGTCTGTGCAGCACGCCAGAATGCGGGCCGGTGCGTACCTGGCGAAGGAGCACCCGGTAGACGCGGATATTGTCATCGGCGTGCCGGACAGCGGCCTGGACGCCGCCTTGGGCTATGCCCAGGAGAGCGGCATCCCTTACGGCATTGGATTTATCAAGAACCGCTACATCGGCCGCAGCTTTATTCAGCCTACCCAAGGTCAGCGTGAGGACGCGGTGAAGATCAAGCTGAATGTACTGCGAGAGAATATCAAGGGCAAGCGGGTGGTGATGATCGACGACTCTATCGTTCGCGGCACCACCAGTGCCCGGATTGTCAGCCTGCTGCGAGAGGCCGGCGCCACCGAGGTGCATATGCGGGTTTCTGCCCCTCCGTTTCGGCATCCTTGCTTCTTTGGAACGGACATTGATAGCGAAGAGAACCTGATTGCATGCAAATTTCACGAGATTTCTGAAATTTCTTGGCCAATTAGGGGTTGACAGCTTGGGGTATCTTAGTGTAGAATCTACTCACGAACTTGCGAAGGAGTCCGGATTCGATTTTTGCGACGGTTGCTTCACCGGCCATTATCCCATCCCCACCCCCAAGCAGCAGTCCAAGGATAAGTTTGAGGAAAAGCTGAATCAGTTCTCCTCTTACTACCAGGTCTTGGATTAAAAGTGAATAAGCGGACGCACCTTGCGCCCGCTGTATATGGAGAGTTGTCCGAGCTGGCCGAAGGAGCACGATTGGAAATCGTGTAACATCTAAACGGGTGTTCGAGGGTTCGAATCCCTTGCTCTCCGCCAAAAAGCCCCGAATGGCGCGTGATTACGCGAAATTCGGGGCTTTCTTTTTTTGCTTTTCTCTGTTTGCGCTTGTGGCAATTTGTGTGCCAATGTTGGTATTTGACGGCATTTTTGTCTTACTTTTGTCTTACTCGTTCAGGAAGAAACAAAGGCGTTTAACTGTTCGGCGATACGCTGTGCTCTGCTCTGTCGAATGTGGGTGTACACATCCATAGTCAGTTCCACCTTGGAGTGCCCCAGCAGCTGGGCAGCGTCCTTGGCCGACAGATCGGTGTCAAAGCAGATGGTGGCAAAGGCGTGTCGTAATTGGTGCGGGGTGAGTGTCACACCGGCACCCGCTGGGCAAGGGACCCGGTGACAGGACAGTCTATGACCGTACCGGCAGATATGACCTATAGCCAGTGGTATGAGAAGTATGTGGAGAAGAAAGCCCCGGGCTTGACTGAAGAGGAAGAATACGCAATCAATCGCTGGGTGTCCAGTGACTTTTACGCTATCAATGAGAAGTTGCGGCAGGGTATAGAGTTGACAAGCGAGGAAAAAAGCGCTATAACTAACTTAGACCGCGCGCTTGAGAAATTCCCCAGGTACAACGGACCGGTCAAACGCTCTTTGGTTATATCCGATCCCACGGAACTGCAAAGGTTTGTAAACACGCACGCGGTCGGCAACACAGTTACTTACAACGAGTACATAGCTGCAACCTGCGGAAAGACCTATAACCCGGACGCAGAGGTGCAGATCTATATTCCGCGCTGCAAAAATGGACGGGATATTCGATCTTTTAATGCAGGCGAGCAAGAGATATTGTATGCGCGTGATAGTAGCTTTGTGGTATCCAAGGTTATCCAAAAAGATTACAAAGTTGACGATTTGCTTGCGTGAAAAATAGGAGAAAGACTATGGAAGACAAAAAAGTTGTTTTGTGCTCCCAGATGGAATGATCCACCTGTAGCAAGAGTAACAGGGCACGAAGAGATTAGTAAAGAAGAACAAGAAAAAGCGTTACAAGAACTCATAGACGAATATTTTGACGGTGTAAGACCAGATGACCTGATAGAATTGTAATGCCTTCATTGCTTGGTTCTCTCCGATTATGAAGAACAAGCAAAGCAATAAATAAGCCAAAGTGAGCAGAGCTGCAATGCAGCCCTGCTCTTTTTATACCCATTTTCAGGCTATGCCTGTGGGATATAATCATTTAACGAACCGGCAGCGTACGGTTTGGGAAAGGAGTCAGCAATGACAAAACACAATGCCGAGATGGAAAGCAACAAGGAGCAGAGCCGGGTGTGCGCACGCCTGCCGCTGAATATGCATATTAATTATTGTTGTTCCGTTGTATGATGACGGATTTTGGCTGAAAATTGCATTTTTCAAAAAGTTAGTGGTCGGTATTGACAAATATTACTCTTTTGTAGCATAATAGCTGGGAGGAGGAGTGAAAATGGTAATAGAAGAGACGCGGGATTTAGCCGAAACTGCGGATTGTGTAGTGATCGAAGCCATTTTAGTGGATGACGGATTGCGTTACAGACAGCTTTCCGTCGGCATCAAAGACGAAAACGGCGACATTATTCGTATCGTCCCTATTTCAACCGTTCTGATCTAGCAAAGAAGCCGAGCAGTGTGAAACTGCTCGGCTATCTTTTTGAATGATTCAAATGACGTTTGAGTGCTTTTCAATCATGGGCTGATTGCGCTTTATGAAGGGTAAAAGGGGCACTTGTCGGATAAACCGGTACGCATTTGTATGTCCGTTTTGCACTTACCGGTAACCACGATCGGCTGGGGCTTGCCAACCGGCGCGGTGTTGTGTATAATGAAAACACATGATGCGGCGCGGAGGTATGTTTATGAGAAAATCGTCGGTCGGGTCGGCTGTTTTGGGCCTTTTGGCGGTAACGGTGGCGTCAATTGGAGCGACGGGGGTACTGATGCTTTTGCCGTTTTCCAATGATCGGGCGTTATTTGGCTGCGCCGGTGCCATAACGGCGGTGCTGTATTTTGGCTACGGTCGATGGATCGGCAGCAGGCAGAGCGCCAAGACGGCAGGGCTTGTGATGATCCTGGCTGCCGCAGTGCAAGTGTTGTGGTTGGTGGTTCTTTACGGTGCAGTGCCGGAATGGCTCTTAGGGATCGCGGGGTGCGCGCTGCCTTTTGCGGCGCTCGTAGACGGCGGTACGGGCAGTAGAGAACTGCTGGCGTTGGTGCCGGCCTTTGGCAATGTGCTGTTTTTACTGCTGGGGGGACTTGAGCCGACGGCGGCTGAAAAAAGTGCAAATAGAAGTCATGATGAAAAAAGGAACCGCGGTGCCAAACTGCGGTTCCTTTTGTATATTGCGCTATTTGACGGTGAAGAAGCTGCCGTACTCCGGGTCGCTGCGCATGGAGTAGGTGTCAGTAGGACTGACGATAATATGATCCAGCAGCTGCACATGAATGGAACGCAGAATGGAAAGCAGACGAATGGTGAATTCCAGATCCTGCGCAGAGGGCTGGGCCTTGCCGCCGGGATGGTTGTGTGCCAGCATAACAGCGTTGGCGTTGTCTCGCAGAATATGTTCCATCAAAGTGCGCTGATCCACAGCGGCCAGGTTGACGCTGCCGCTGCCTACGGAGTGGGTTGCAGGATTTTGGCACTGCCGTCCAGGGTAACCAAGTACACCTGCTCAGCGGTTTTGTCCCGTAACAGATTGGAAAAGTAGGCGCAGGACTGGGTGGCATCTGTCAGGTGCTTGACCGGTTTGTTTTGATTTTGATGGATCCGCCGGTTCAGATCCCGTACCAGCAGAATCTGTACGGCGGTCTGTTCGCCGACGCCCGGCACTTGTTGCAGATCTGCTGCGCCGGCGGCAAACACCTGCTCCAGCGAGCCGAAGCGGTTAATGAGCGCATAGGCAATGGGCTTTACATCTTTGCGGGGAATGCTGATGGACAGCAGCAATTCCAGCAACTGGTGGTCCGGCATAGCGTCGCCGCCGCCTTGCAGATAAGCGGCACGCATACGGGCTCGGTGCCCATCCCTGCTGATTTCCATTTATATCCCTCCCGACTATGAAAGCAAAAAAGGCGTGCCTCCGCATTTGCGGAGAACACGCTTTTGTGTTCTACTGTATATTATACAAGAAAATGTGGCATTTGTAAAGACGATTACTTACCCGGTGCGTCGCTGCGGCCCACCAGGTAATCCAGGGTCACATCATAGTGGTCTGCCAGTTTGCAAAGGGCTGCCAGGGGGATCTCTCGCTGGCCGTTTTCATACATGGAATAGGTGCTTTGACCCACATTCAGCAAGGCTGCCATTTGCCGCTGCGTTTCGTCCCGGTCCTCTCGTAAATCCTTTAGCCGCACGGCAAATTCCCTCCTTGGTACTCAGTATAGCTATTGTACAAAATCCGCTGAACGACATTTGTAATTATCACGAATTGTGATACTTTTTGTGACGAACTTTGACCTTTTTGTGACAATATTGTCATTTTTATAAAAAATAGATTGACTTTCCGGGTCTATCCGTGTATTATTGTATCAATGAACTGTACTACGCACCATAATACGGTAAGAACGGCGAATCTTTCGCATATCTTTAGATTTTGTTGCGTTTCTTTTTAGGTTTTTATGATTGAATAATGGCAAGACGATTTGTTAAGTAGGTGAACAAAATGAAAAATGTACTTGAATTACTGGAACGCACTGCGGCGCGTTTGCCAAGGCAGACCGCCTTTGCAGATCAGCAGTGCAGCTATGACTACCAAACGGTGGTGAACATCGCCGGATCCGTGGGCAGTGCGCTGGCCGCTAATGGAGACCGAAATTGCCCGGTGGCGGTGCTGGATGGAGCGGGGCGCACCCTGTTTGGTGACCCTGATGGGGGTGCTGTACAGCGGCAACTTCTATGTGGTGCTGGATCCGGAAATGCCCGCCGAGCGGGTGAATAAGATTTTGCGCACCTTGCAGCCTACGGCACTGATCTGTGACGAGGCCCACAAGGATGACCCGGCCGGACTGGATTATGACGGCAAGGTGTATAGCGCAGAAGCGCTGGCGGCCGGTCAGGCACAGCCGGAACTTTTGCAAACGGTGCGCCGCCGTATGATCGACACGGATCCGGCCTATGCCATTTTTACCTCCGGCTCCACCGGCAACCCCAAGGGCGTGGTGGTGAACCATCGCAGCGTGCTGGCGTATTCCGCTTGGGCGGCCGATACCTTTGGCATCAGCGAAAAGACGATTTTCGGCAACCAAACGCCCTTTTATTTCAGTATGTCGGTGACGGATATTTACGCTACCATTCGTACCGGAGCGCAGTTACATGTGATCCCCAAGTCGTATTTCTCCTTCCCGGCTCTGCTAATCCGCTACCTGAATGAGCGGCAGGTAAACACCATTATTGGGTGCCCTCCGCCCTGTCCATTGTGGCCAAACTTAAAGGTGCTGGACTTTAGATGGCGGAGCATATTGAAAAGGTGCTGTTTGCCGGTGAGGTCATGCCTGCCAAGCAGCTGAATTACTGGCGAAGCAAGTATCCGAACGCCCTGTTTGCCAACCTGTTTGGCCCGACGGAAACCACGGATATTTGCACCTACTACATTGTGGATCGGGAGATCAAAGACACGGAGAGCGTGCCCATCGGCATTGCCTGTGACAATTGCGACAGCTTTGTGGTTACCGAGGACGGGCGGCTGGCCGGAATCGGCGAGGAGGGCGAACTGTACGCCAGAGGTTCGTTTCTGGCTATGGGCTACTATAACGACCCGGACAAAACGGCGGCTGCCTTTGTGCAAAATCCGCTGCAAAGTCACTATCCGGAGCGGGTGTATAAAACCGGCGATCTGGTGCGGTGGAATGAACGGGGGCGAGTTGATCTATCTCTCCCGCCGGGATTTCCAGATCAAGCACATGGGCTACCGGATCGAACTGGGCGAGATTGAGGCGGCTGCCACGGCCCAACCGGGGGTGGATGTGTCCGTGTGTTTGTACGACCAGGCGGCGGATCAGCTGATTTTGATCTATGTAGGTGCTAAGGCGGAGCAGGAGACCGTGCGGCAGGCATTGCAGGCAGCGCTGCCCGCCTATATGCTGCCGGCCAAGGTCATTCAGGCCAAGACCATTCCCTACAACCAAAAACGGCAAGACCGACCGAAAGACACTGGCTGCCGCATACTTTAACAAGGCTGACTAAAGTCCATTCAAAAATTTATATATAATGAAAAGGAGAACTAAAATGGAAGAATTGCTTGAAATCTTGGAAGAAATGAAACCCGGTGTAGACTTTAAGTCTGAGAAGCACTTGATTGATGACAAGGTGTTTGACTCCCTGGCGATTATGGCGCTGGTGGCAAAACTCAGCGACGAATTTGATGTGGAGATTACCCCGCTGATGATCGTGCCGGAGAACTTTCAGTCCGCCCAGGCGATGTGGCAGATGATTGAAAAATTGCAGGACGAATAAAAATTATACATAAGGTAAGCAAGTTATGTCATTTACATCTGTTACTTACTTCCTCTTTGTAGGAATCAGCCTGCTGATTTATACCATTGTGCCCAAGCGGGCCAAATGGTGCGTGTTGCTGGGTGCCAGCGCCGTTTACTATGTGATGGCAGCGGGGCTGCGTACGCTTTGGCTGGTGGCGGCCATCCTGATCGTATACGGCGGCGGGCTGCTGCTGGGCTACCTGAATGATCAGGCAAAGCCCGGCGCAAGGCAGCTGCCGACAAAGAGGAAAAGAAACAAATTCGCAAAAATATGACGCCAAGAAGCGCGCGGTGGTCACCGTGGCGGTACTGGGCGTCTTTGGGTTGTTAATAGCCTTAAAATATGTAAATTTCCTGGGAGAGAGCGCCTACGGCATTGCCGGGCTGTTTGGCAGCAAGAGCGCCTATCAGCCGGTGCAAATTCTGCTGCCCCTGGGTATTTCTTACTATACCCTGTGTGCGGTCAGCTATGTGGTGGACGTGTACAGAGGTAAGTACAAGCCGGAGCGTAACTTCTTCAAACTGGCGCTGTTTCTCAGCTTTTTCCCCCAAATGACGGAGGGTCCTATCGGCAAGTATGAGATCATGATGCCCCGGTTGGTGGGAGGCCACAGTCTTTGACTTGAGCGAGACGCCAGCGGTGATGCGCATCGTTTGGGTGATG
>ENA-OQBU01000067-OQBU01000067.1-human-gut-metagenome-genome-assembly--contig:-NODE-67-length-31227-cov-4.254019_pt1 | contig 31227 bp, 44 predicted proteins | sample MGYA00242492_ERZ504566 | MGnify/ENA primary metagenome ERZ504566 (study PRJEB26092, sample SAMD00036261) | human gut metagenome | host: Homo sapiens | study: EMG produced TPA metagenomics assembly of...
GCAAGAAGGAAATCTAAGAACTTTCCGTTCACATATGGTGCGGCATAGGAAAGGGCGATTCCAATCGTCGTGATGGCAATGAACGTGAAAGCACCCTTTGTTTACTAAACTTCGATAAGACGTACCGAATCAAGAATGGCCCCAATCTATCAGGTATGAAATACCAACTGATGACACTACACCGCGGTTCGGTGGAAACGAAAGCGGCGACTAATCGGCACGAGCGCTTCCATAGAGAGTCTTTGCGAGCTGGATCCTCATAGAAACGGGAATTTTATGTTCGATCAATAGGCCGCGCACGGCAGTCGGGACGGCTGAAAAATAAAACAGCCGTCCGACTAAAGCTGTAAATTTTTTCATTGTTTGTTGGGCATGCGCCTGAAGTTTCATGCAATAGGAAATCCATTATGACCATGGTCGAAATGTGAACACTACGATCGTTAGCAAGGAGACGCCAGACCGGCAAAGATTATGATGAGCGGCAGAATGAAAGCCGCCGATGCCGATAATGGGATTTGGGACGCAAAGGCAATGATGCCCGCGAGAACGAGACCGGCTCCCGTCAACGCTATTCCGAGTCCGACCAATCTGGCAACAAGAGGAATCTTCTCGCTTGGAATATGAGCGATATGGTAACTGTGAATCAGGCCGGGATTGCCGGTCTTTACCATTAACACCCCGACAACGAGAAAGCAGATTCCTCCTACCATGCCGCCAATGGATGATCTTAGCGCTTCAGGACTCATTGCTCGTCTTGGCCACCTTGCTCGCTGAGGGGAAGTGCTGCGGCAAAAGTGATGAGGACCAGTTCATAGGCTCCAACTGCGGTGACTCCGACCGCCACATTTGCTCCCCACACGATGTAATACATGTCGAACCAAGTTTCCGTTCCAAGAGTCGATGCTCTGGTCGGATTCATGTTGTCTACTACGGGCTTCTCGTACATTTAACCCAACATCTCCTTCAACGATGAGTTCAACAGTTCATCCGCGGTATCATCAATCAGGTCAACGTGTAGATCACCTCCCATATCTATATCGCAAATTGTGTCGGACATACGCTCCATGTCGTCAATGGTCCACATGTGGTTACAGAGGTCTTGAACCAGTTTGTGGACAAATTGAGCTAAGTCCGTTGTTCCAGTAATCCTCAAGAGGGTGGTTTCTGATGTTGCCAACCACTAACGGGATATACGGAGAAACGACGATGTCGCCGTTTGCGTGCACTGAAACCTGATCTAATAGATATCGGTTATCAGAGAAGCGAATTAGATGGTCGACGGGGTCGCCCCATTGCGGTCGGACATTCGGGTGCTTCCGAAGGAGTCGTCCTCTTGAATGGCGTGAATCAACGTACGGTATTGGGAATAGTCCGGTCTAATAAATGTGTTCTTTCGCGCACGGCCCAAAACCATGAGGGGTTGGACACGTAGTTCGATAAAGTCACCCGGCGTCCTCTTCGGCCTGTTAGATTTGGTGAAAATCTCATCTAATAGTGAGATGACATCGGGAAACTGTTCGGTGTTGAACGACGTGGGCGTAAATGCGATAGCAAGGTGCAAATCGGAATGGTTGAGTACGGTGGCAACTGCTTCTTCGACGATTTCGAAGGCTCCCTCATGTCCCCTCAGCCTATCGTGAGCTGACCCAATGCCGTCTAGGCTAAATTGGATGCTTTTGAGTCCGGAATCTTCTAAATCTCGGAGAAGGGATTCCGTGAGGAGAAGCCCGTTGGTTACCAGGCTCGCTGCAACATTCCCATCTCGCAATATGGGAAGGCAGCGCAAGATATCTTTACTGCGCAACAAGGTTTCTCCTCCACAGAAACACATGCTGTAAAGCGACATGTCTGCCATTCCTTTGCGAAAACAAAAAGTTCATCTGAGGTCAACTCGTCGTGCATGACCTCATTCTCGCCGCTGCTGTTATAGCAGTGCAGACATCTCAAGTTGCACTTGTTTGTTATGTCAAGGGCGACGTGAGTGTGGCGCTCTGAGAACGTTTGGTGTACTTGTTTTCCGAAACTCGTCCCATGGTTCCTCTTAACAGACTTCTGAAAAACAGTATACATTCATGCAGTCGCCGTCGCTGCACTCACCTGGAAAAGTGCCAGCGCAAGTGAATTCTGGCTCATTGATAAGATTTCGAATTCCTTCGTTTGATGCAATTTCCTTGCTGGTTAGGTTCAGGTGGAAAAAATTGGGAACATCGCAAAATTCTTGACGATAGAAGCTGGCCGCAGCGGCAATACATTGAACGGCGATGCTTGCGGGGCACAAAAGAAGACAGATGTCTGCGTATCTGAGTAAGGGATTGCTGGAGGGGGCGAGGCCGAGTAGACCGGTTGGTCTCCCTGACTCATATACAATGAAAAATCCTGCTCAGATTGAACAATCCGTTTCGCACCTCTAGCGGTCGTTCATACTGCTCGACGGAAAGAGGCCAACCGTAGACAATTGTGGGACTTTCTGGTTCTGATGAGCTCGCCTGGCTTGCCAGGGAGCAAATCAGGCGAATATCGTTTTCTTGGGCAAGCCGTATATGGGTCCCATTGTCCACGCAAATCTCATCGGCAATGGGTGTGCCATTTTCGGTCGGAGTTTTGACCCATCCTATTAGTCTCGATACGCTGAAACCTCTCATTGCCGAGGCTAAGTCAGATTTGAGCATGTCCGGATTGGCGTCTGGAAACTTGTCGCACATCCGATTAAGGATTGTTTCAACGGTGTTTTTACCATCGCACAGAGAGACGATGTAGCTCCCGCTTCCGTTCAACATGATATAGTTCAGCTCATCGCGTCCGGTTAGAACAGAGCGGTACCCGTTCTTTTCCTCTCTTGAGTATGGGAGAGAAATCGATTTCGGGATAAATCCCCTTATTTCGTCAAAGCTCCATTCCATAATTAATCCCTCCTTGTGTCTGTTTGAATATGAGCCGATTTTTAGGCTCTTCGGTAGTTTCTGTGGGCGAGACATCAATTTTTCCGCAGGTGGATGCAAAAAGTTCCGCATATAAGGGAAACGGCCCCGAGAGGGGGCCGTTTCGCGCCGGGCAGGGTAGGATTTCGCTTGCTACATCAACCTACCGGAAAGGCCCTGACGCATGAACAGGATACTAAGCCGCGCGCTCGCGCTGGTCCACACCGTGATCGAGTACGCCAGCATCGACGGCGGCAGGATAATCGTCGGCGTCAGGCCGTGGACGAGTTTCGGGCTGCGGTGCCCCGTCTGCGGGAGGGCAGCGAATGCTACGACAGGTCGCCAAGGCCGCGGCTGTGGCGCGCGATGGACCTGGCGAGGTCGACCTCTCCGCGCTCGGGCTGCACGAGATGGCGGCGTCCCTGCCCGACTACGTGAGGATGGTCGCCGCGGGCGAGCGGGGCTTCGCCTCCGCCTTCGAGGAGATGACGCGCGTCGAGGTCGCCGCCCGGGAGGTCAGGATCACCAACCAGCGCATTCGGTCGTCGGGGTTCCCCTACGTCAAGGGGCTGGCGGACTTCGACTGGGACTTCCAGCCGTCGGTCCCTCGCGCCGAGATCGAGGAGCTCGCGACCCTCAGGTTCGTGGAGCGGGCCGAGAACGTCCTGTTCGTGGGAAGCCCCGGCGTGGGCAAGACGCATCTCGCCGTCGCGCTGGGCATCGAGGCAGTCAGGGCGGGGCGCGAGGTCAGGTTCGTGGACTGCGCCCGGCTCGTCGAGGACCTTGAGGACGCCTCGTCGCGCGGCATCCTCAAGAAGAGGCTCAAGTACTACGCCCACTCGAGGCTGCTGATCATCGACGAGCTCGGCTACCTCGACGTCGGCAGCGTGGGCGCGGACCTGTTGTTCCAGCTGATATTGACGCGCTACGAGCAGCGCTCGACGATCATCACCGCCGACGTGGGGATCGGCGGCTGGGGCAGGGTGTTCGGGGACGACGTGGCGGCGAGCGCGATCGCGGACAGGGTGTGCCACCACTGCCACCACTGCCACCTGGTCAAGATAGCCGGCAGGTCCTACAGGCTGAAGGACCTGCCGAGGGACGGACCCGTCAAGGCGTGACCGGAATCGGTGAAAATACGTTAGCGCAAGCGGTGAAGCCGCCTTTGCGCGAACGGCGCGTTTGATTAGTGAAACTGGTGAAAATTAGATTGACGCTAACAGGGGCGTGCCCGTCGCGGCGTTTCACGGGGATGTCTCGCGCCATCCCCGGACCCCTTCGCGCCAAAGGGACGAGTCCCCTTGGAACCCCGGGCCGCCGCCGGCGGGCCGTGAACGGCGGGACAATCACTCGGCTTCAACTCGCGATCGCCCCGCCGGCTCTCGCTCCGGCTCCGTTCGATGGCTCCCCTGGGTCGCCATCACTGCGCCTCCGCTCACCTGTCCCGTTGCACTCCGGTCGATTCGGCCTACGCTTCTCGGGGCATGCAAGATATGTATTCCGTGCAACGGAATATCTTGCCCGGCCGAAGCCGGAATGTGCGAACCGCTCCAAAGTCGCTCCCGCAGAACCGTGCAACAGGCTTACCGGCTGTTGCACGGACCTCAGATATGAAAGTCAGTCCCGGCCTCTTTCGTCATCCACACCCTCGCGAGCCAGCTCCCACGCGGCCCGTATGGCAAGGTCGATTCCCCTTGCCGTGAACCTCATAATCCGCCCGGTCGAGCGGTTGACGGCGTAGCGAGCCTCGCGCCGTTGATCTTCCTCGTCTTGCCGAGGGACTCCGAGTGATAGCGGTATTGCAGCGCCCCCCGCTTGGATCGGGCGATCTCGATCCCATCCGATTCCAACCGCCTTGCAAACTCTCCGAAGCGGTCGGGGCAGCTCTTGAGCCTCCCGACCTCCTCTGCCCTCTGGGCGACAATCGCTCGGACCCTTGCGTTCTCGGATTTGTCGGATCTCCCCTTCTTTGCCATCTCGCGCTCCTCGCGACCGGGCTGGCGCGCGTGCACCTTCGAGTTCGAGAGGCCCCTTTCGAGCTGGCTCAGGCCGTACTTCGTATCGAGCTCCTTCACCGTTCTCACGCGGGATTTCGCCGCCGCCCTCGCCGGCCCGTCGTTCAGACGCCGCCCAGTCTCGAGGTCCGTCCTATTGATGGCGAGGTGAGCGGCGAATCGGGCCGATCCATCCGACCTGCACCTCTCCTCATGCAGCACAATCACGATCTCCTGGTTGGGATAGCGCTTGGCGATGTAGTCCCTCGCGTACTCCATGCAACGCGAGGGCGTCATCGGCCCGCCGTTGCAGGAGCACTCGTCCGGGTTGAAGCCGATCACCTGATGCTGCATGTACGTGCACCTTGCGCCCTGCTTCCCGGGCCGGTTGTGCCCGGCCGCCTCCCGGGTGGCGTCCATTTCCTCGAACCATCGATCCTCATCGATGATGTGCTGGGTATCGTGGTCCAGGACTTTCTCCCTGTCCCAATCGAAATACCGCTTGAGGTTTTGGAGGTGCTCCCCGCTCATGACGCTCGCCTGCTTGATTGCGGTCATTTTCCAACTCCCTTCAAAAACCGCCGTCAGTCGACGAAGAGGCCGGACCATCCGTCGGCAACAGGCGGCTCCGCGGCCTCTTCCTCGAATTCGGGAGTCCAGAGATCGACGCCGTCCTCACGACCCATTTGCCTTGATATCAGCCTGGCCTGGTATTCCATCCTCTTGGCCGCCTCGTGCTCGCGCGTCCCCAGATCGAAGTGCTCCTTCGTCGGCATCCGCGTGCAATCGCAGACAGGGGCCCGGAAGCACCCCGCATGTTCCCTGCCCACGCCGTTCTCCGCGGTCTTCACCACGATGACGCCGTCCTTGTCGGGGGACATCTCCGTCCACTCCCAAGGATGAATCAGGTCGTCGGCGTGCTCGCTGTAGGATGTCGACCCCGTACCGCCCGAAGGCCCCCTGCTCGAGCTGTTCCCCATGGTGTGCCGCGTCGTCTTCCCGACTAGCTCGGTGAAATACTGGCGGTCCTCGGCCTCGCCCAGTTTCATGGCGACCTTGACGCCGCAGTTTGCCAGGATCTTCTTCCGTCCGTCGCGCTCGCCGTACTTGTTCAGCTGAGAGATGTTCTGGACTGCGCCCATCCAGAACAGGTCGTACGAGCGCCCAAGGCTGAGAAGGCTAGGCAGGCACTCGACCTTCGGCAGGTTCCCCCATTCGTCGCCGAGGATGGACACCGGCCGCGGCAGCTTTCCACCAGCTGCGTCCGCGATGGAATACACGGCAGCGTAGAGCTGCTCGAACAGGACCGCCGCGATCGCGTTGTAGGGGGAGCCCTCGTCCATCACGTGGAGGAACAGCGCGGTCTTCTCGCTCAGGATTCTACTCGGATCGATATCATCGCCCGAGACCATTCGCGCAATCGGCGCCGAAGCGTAGATCCTCAGGTTGACCTTTAGCGTGGAAACGATGCTCCTCAGCTCGTTGCCGCCGCTCGAGATGAACTGTGAGGCACGCGAGCGGGCCGGATGCCCCTGCGGCAGGGAACGGAACAGGCCCTTCAGCGGCTCACACGGATCCTCGCCGGCCCCCTCCGTCCCCAGGCACATGATGTGGTAGACCGTCGCGAGGTGCTTGCAGCCCCGCGGGCAGCCCTCGTCCAGCACGACCAGAAGGATCGTCGCGGCGAGCAGCGACGCGCGGATTCCGTCCAGTGGCTCGCCTTCGCATCGCCCTCCCCCGGCGATGAGCGTACGGGCGACGGCATCCGCGGCCTGCTCAGCCCCCGGCAGATTCCCCCCGTTCGCGAGCCTATCGACCATTTCCAGTGGATTGAACGTGTCGCTCTTCTCGGGATGCTGGGCGTCCAGCAGAAGCACCCGGTACCCGCGACGCTCCAGCTCGTCGCCCGTCAACTCGATGAGCTCACTCTTCACATCGGACACGATAATGGTCTGCGGCCTCGATTCCCCGTCATCCGCCCCATACGTCAGCAGATCAATTGTCGGGATCAGCAGCGATCTTGATTTTCCGGCACCCGTTGAGCCGTCGAGGAACATGTGCCGCCTCGGTTCGAACAGATACTTGGAGCCGAACAGCGTCTTCTCAAACCCGTACACGAATCCTCTGCTTTTCGGCTGTCCGTGCCCGTCCCAAATCTCCGAGCCCCGGATGGTCTCCGGCCCCGTTTTCACCCGCGCCTCCCCAAGTACACCTCCGTCGGCGGCTCGCTCCTTCGAGGAAGCCGATAGCTGCATGAGCACGAATACCGACAGGAACAGCGCGAACGAGGCGAGACAGCCAGGGACGCAATGAGGCCCCACGTTAATCCACCACCAAATGGTGTTATCCACGCTCAGGGTGAATCCGATCGAGCTCAGCTCGATTGGAAATCCGAGGATCATGCAATCGAGGGGAATGGCGATAAGTGGCGCAAACCCCGCGGTAAGCAGCGCTGCGAAAACCAGCGCCATGACCACCTTCTCCTTCACGAGAACCACCTACTCTCTCGCACGGGCGAGTAGGTCGTTGACCCAGCCCACCGCCGTCGAGACGATTGATGTCGCCCGGTTGAGATTATTGAGGACGACCGGATCGGACCCGTAGGTGTTGAGGGCGCGGACCGCCTGGTTGAGGTTCGTGCCGATCTTCTTCAACTCAGTCCTGATACCGGCAAGTTCCCCCGCGTCGGCGACCCTGACCGGCTTCTCGCCGCAGAGCAGGGCGGCATCGCGCATGAAGGAGGACGCCGGCATGTTCATGGCCGCCGCCTTCTCCTCGATAGCCTTACGCTGCGACTCACTCATCCGTACGTTGATATGCGTATTCATGGAAGTCATAACCATCCAATCCGAGCGGGGCCGACGCATCGGCCCCGCCCCTTTTATTAAGTTGAAATTGTTTGGAGCATCTGACCGATGCGCCCAATCCTCACCCTCGCCCAGACATCGAAGGGGACTCCCGGCAAGCTGCCGAGATATATACGGTATGGTCGCCATTGTTCTCTATAGATATCGAGAGCATCGAGCAGGCGCTTCCATTCCCAAATGAGCTCATCGGCCGAGAGCAGAGGAAGATCCCTGTTCTCGGCGCGCGCGAGCTCATCGGACGACAAGCATGGATTGGGAGCCCGGTATCCACCAATGTAGGGTCCGGGCTCCATAATTAGCCGATTTCGGTAAACATCGCTGCTGGTGCGTTGAACTCAAACTCGACAATACCGCAGGAACCGTAACGGTTCTTTGTGATTGAAGCAATGACGGGCCGTTTTTTTAAGCAACATATTGGCATTACGCTCTTCGGGCTTATCGCCCTTAATAGAAAGCGACATAACGAGATCTGCCGAATACTCGAACATGTTGCACCCGCCTATCGCCTGAAGCCCGGTGGTCTGCTTGTCGTAATTAACGCGGTTAATTGATGAGATAGCGAAGAGCGGACAATGGGCCTCATCCACGATTCGGCGGAGCTCGGAAGCGACGAGCTTGAGACCGATACGCTCGTCGGCAATGCGCAGTTCCTGCGGCAAAGAGACGATTTGCGCGTAATCAACAATAACCAGTGGCGGTTCGCCATGTTTATCGGCAACCTCTTCGATTGCCTTTCGCATCCCGGCATATTTAATTTCACCAGGAATGATATACATTCGCTCGGCGATGCTGCGGGCGTAAATGTCGAGAACCTTCTCGAAGAGCCCGCGTTTGTCCTCAGACATGCCATCGCCGTTCATATCATCGTGCGTGAGCTCGCCGCCCGAGATGCGGGTGAGGCTCTTCGCGAGCATGCTGTCTCGCCCGAGCTCGCCCTCAAAGATGACCACCGGATGGCCAGCAATGGCCCATCCGTCGGCGATTTGCTGCATAAACGTTTTTTACCCGTACCGGGTCCGCCGGGGACGATGCACAGGTATTGACGAAGACCTCCGAGGATAGTATCCAGCGCACCGTGTTCGATATGCCCAAGCGGCCTATTCTTTAAGATACGCAAGGCGGTCTCGTCGAGGCCGACGCTCATGGGATTTAAAGCCGGCACGGTTCGCTCGCCTCCAATTCATGGAGGTATGCAAAGAAGCTCGATTCAAGGATGTAAATGCGGCGGTGCAACGCAATCGCGCGCCCGCTCTCCTTCATCATCTTCGAGGCCGTAACCGGACTCAAGCCGGTTATCTTGCACACTTCAGCGATGCCAAGAAGGCGCTCGTGGCCCAAGTTGGAATCAGAAGAAACCGCAGTTGATGCTTGTACGGCAGCGTACGGTTCAGGCTCTACAATCATGGTAGAATCCTTTCAGGCTAGCTCGCCCCTCCCCCTTCGTCGCCAAACTTAGATAGGGAAGGGCGGGCGGCTTTTTAATCAATGACCGAAAATAAAATAACTCCTTTCAAACAAGCTGGTCAGGCGCTTACTGTTTATATTGTAACACTGTCTGTTGCACAATCATATCTAGTTACAGTTCTAATTTCTAATTCACTTTCTGACTGTATAGACTTTATTGTCTGACTGATTTAATATATATACAACGATGATTGGAGTGGTTATGGGACGTTACCATTATCCGGAAGTAAGATGCGGAAAATTAAGTTCGGAACAACTGTTCAGGCGACGACCCCGGAGAAAATCGAAGAGCTACGCCTCAAGAACCCCGAATCAGTCAGAAGCACCGGCGAGGCTATCGACTATCTATGCAACCTGCTCACGGGGTTGCAGCCGAGGGTCGCCAGGGCCCTCGATGAGGCGTGCCTCAGGGAAGCTCGGCAAATCACCAATGAAATGAAGGCCCTTCCCGTTGACGGATCAGAAGAAATGAGTTTTAGTCAATTGGAACTTTATCGAGAGCAATTCCAGAGGCTCCACGACCATTTCTCTTTATATTGCGAGAAAGAGGAGAGGCCCCAGGGAATGAGACGGGTCGATCTCCTCGGCGGCGATTACGCTGTCCTCCCCTCCTCTTGGACTTTATTGGAAACAGAGGAATGCGCGAAGTCTTGCAGCCAGGTCGGAATTATCGAAATTCGCGGCGGCGCAAAATACGATGCGCCTCATTTTGCCTTCTTCCATAACGGAGAGTACAGTCAAAAGGACAAATTGCAGCGCGCAACCAAACTCTGGCCCCGCATGACCGACGTGATGCGCGACGAGGTCAAACTGGTCACAGATGATGAGGGACATTACCTAAATATGGACGAGCACCTAGCCGCCCCCATCATTTGTTATTTCAACCTTCTAGATGCCAGCTACTATCAGTCTATGGAGCTGGAGCCGCCTATGGCGCAATGATCTACCGAAACAATGTCGCTTAAAAAAGAAGGCCCCTTTGGGGCCTCTTTTTTTAGCCTTTTTAGCCCTTCAGCAGATCATCCAGCACTCGATGCTGCCTTCTGGTCATTTGCCTCGATAAAGTGGCTATAGATAGACAGCGTCGTCGATGGGCTAGCATGGCCCAAACGCGCCTGGATCGTCTTAATGTCCGCATTGGCACCAACGAGCAAAGTCGCTTGCGTATGTCTAAGCTCATGAGGCTTCAGCCCGCTATAACCCGTATAGCGGGTACGTTTGACGCCGTCACTCCCAATGACTTCCCTGCTCTCCTTAAAAGTACCGAAGCCGTTTTTCGCCGCAAACAGCCTAAACGCCCTTGAATAGTTATGTCCATCCATCCGGGTCACAAGAGCCCGTTTGCCGTTGGCGGCGTCAACGATCCCAATGGAATGGACAATGGGCGTTTCTCCAGTCTGCCCCACTGCAAAGGAATCGAACTCACTCCGCTGAATGGCTTTCCACCTGTCCAGATAGTCGGCAAGTTCATTTCCAACCGAAATCTTACGCCTGCTCATCTTTGATTTAGGCGGCCTCAATGTCCTGTCGTTCGTATATTGCTTTACTATCCTCAGAGTCTTGGCGTCGGGGTCATAATCCTCCCATGGAGAGACCAAGGGCCTCCCCCTTCCTCAAACCGCAGAGAAGTAGAAGCATTGTGCATGTGATAAAGGAAGATGGCTTCTCCTCCAAAAAGGACCGCAAGAAGCCTTGCCGCCTCATCGGCGCTCAGCGCCTTACGAGCCTCGACATTCTGCTTGGGCAGTTTCACTCCCCTACAAGGGTTTTTGCCCACGAGGTCGTTATCGACGGCATCCTCCATTACCTGTTTGAGCTTGATGTGGATGCGGCGAATTTCACTTTCGCTGAATCGGCCTTCTTTTCTAGCCTTGGCATAAGCAGTGCGAACGTCATCCGATTTAAGCCGAGTGAGATCGGGATTGCCGAACAGCTCGCGTATGTGACGAATGTCCAAACCTTCACGCTCATAAGCAAGAGGTGATCCCATGGTCGACTCCCTGTTCGCGTGAAACCTGTCCGCATAATCTGATAGGCCCAGAGGACCATTGCCACGGTTGGAAGCGCCCTCAAGTTCAGCTCTATAGGCCTCCAGCGCCTTGGCGACTTCACTCGGCCAGTTTTCGGGTTCTTGCTTCTGCAGTGAACCCCTGCGTGACGGACTACGGCGGTACCGTCCTGTCTCCGGATCTTTTCCCAGGGAAAAATAAATCCGATAGACGCCTTTGCTCTTATCGATGCATTCCGATGTGCCGCGAGCGGTCTTTTTTTATCAATCCCTGCAATCATATCCCTCGTTAGATTTTCGATTAGGCTTGCTGGCAAAGCCTTTAAAGCTTTGCCAGCAAGCCTAATCGAAACTTTTCACACTTTCAAGTCTCTCTAAGTGTGAAAATAGTGGGAAATATGATTCTAATAGCTAGCTCAATAATTGTTAATTACCTATTTCTACCTGCGCTTCCTTTTAATTCAGTGAAATTGGCCTCATCTCGTCAAATGCCGAATTCACGTACTCGTAAAGCGGGGGTCACCGGTTCGAGCCCGGTCGCTGGCTCCATTGCACAAGATAGCCGCCTTCGGGCGGCTTTTTTGTTGCCGATTTCGGGCGCGCATCCGCCAATCCAAGCACAACGCCGCCGGAAACTCCCCTACTCAACAAAAGCCCCGCCAACCGCAATCCCCAAAGGAACCGCGATCAGCGGGGCCCAAGCGAGCTCCCCCAAGGGATAACGCTCGCAACACGAACAGCTCAGCCGAGCAGCGCGCTACTCCTCCCAGTAAGCATCTGCAAGCAGCTTAAAGCAAATCTTCTTGACCGGTTGCGCGCCATCGCCCGGGAACTCGAGCGTGGGCATGTGAGGCTCGCCGGCAACAAACAGCGCAAACTTGTCGTCAGCAAGATCGCCGGCGATCGAGGCGTCGGAATCGACCAGATCGTAGTCGTCCTTCTCGTCGAACTCCTGGACCAGCGTCAGGCTGCCCGTGGCAACCTTAAAGGCCTCGCGACCCTCGACGTCGATCTGCAGGTCGTGATAGCGCTGATGCGTCTCATAGTGAGCCTCGGCTTCGGGACGCGTCGTGGGAGCCATGACGTTCGCAAAGACCTTGTCGCCCAGAATCGGATGGCTGCCGACCTCGAGCTTCGCCGGATCGTTCTCCTCGAGCCAATCGATCAGCACGTCGAGGCCCTTGAGCATTCCACGGTACTCCTCGATATCGCCCAATGCACCGTAAATCATCTAAATCCCCTCTCGGATCGTTTCTTTGGCGGCTACTCGGCAAACGCATTACCGACGCTGTTGCCACCCACATGCGTCTCGACCAGGGTAAGGTCGGGATTGAACACGACAGTGTCGGCGTCGCGCCCCGGCATAATGCTACTGCACTTGTCGTCGACATGAGCTAGCAACCGATGCCCGGGGCCGCAGCACAAGCTCCTACAGCTCGGTCACGACAACGCCGTTGTAAACCTCGTCCCAACGATCCATAACCAAGTGGCCAGTCATGGGATCCATGGCATTGAGCTTGCCGCAGGTGTTGGCGGTACGCAGCACCGTCTCGTCGTCGGCGCCGGCAGCAATCGCATGTGCGAAGCCAGCAATGGTCGAATCGCCAGAGCCCGTAGCGTTAACGGCGGGGATATCGGGGGTCTTGGCGCGGAACGCACGGCCATTGTGGAAGCCAACTGAGCCGGCAGCGCCCATGGATACGACGACCCAGGGGATATCGGAGAAGCGGGCGTCAGAGGCGAGCGCGGAACGGAGCTCGTCCACATCGTCGGTGGTAAAGCTCGTGCCCAGAAGGCCGTTAATTTCGGTCAGGTTAGGCTTAACCAGCTCAGGCTTGACCTCGGACTTGAGCGCAGCCTCAAGCGAGGCACCCGAGGTATCGAGCAGCACCTTGCGCCGGCGTTCTCGGCAATGCCCGTGATCTTGGCGTAGTAGTCCGCCTCGACGCCGCGGGGCAGCGAACCCGAGATGGTAACGACATCGGCCTTGCTCGCAAGCTCGGCGAACTTGGCGGTAAAGGCATCGAGTTCCTCGGGGGCAATCGTCGGGCCGCTCTCGAGCAACTCGGTCTGGTTGCCAGCATGAAGGATATTGAGACAGATGCGAGTCTCGCCCTTGATGGGCACAAAATCATTCTTAATGCCGTTGGCATCCATGAGCTCGGCCATATAGGCGCCCATATGACCACCAAGCAGGCCGGTTGCCACGACATCGTCGCCCAGCTGGCCCAGGACGCGGGCCACGTTGAGGCCCTTACCGCCGGCGGTCTTTTCGGGCGTCACGCGGTTGACGTCGTCGATAATGAGCTCATCGAGCTGATAGCGCGTATCGACGGACGGGTTCATCGTAACGGTGAGGATCATTTCTAGCTCCTTATCTCGCAGGCTCCTTATGCCTTGCAAAACGAATTGGCTACATGCGACTACAGAATCTCGATTGTGAACGAGCGCACGATGGTTTCTTTGGGCTTGGCGATAAGGCAGCCGCGCTTGTGCTCAAGCACGTCATCCTCATCGGAACAGGTCGAGAGGCCGCCCCAGGGTTCAACTGCCACAAAATCACCCTCGGGCTTGCTCCACACAATGAGGTACGGGAAGCCCTCAAAGCTCAGGCGAACGCCCTTGTCCTCGCCCTTTTTGGAAAGCGTGACCTGACGGCTCTCCAGCACGTCAAAGATGGTCTCCGCAAAATCGAAGAGCTCATGCGACAAAGGCAGCGTCTTTCCCACCATGGGGTTCTTGGAGCGCCTGTCCACGTCAATCAATCCAGTCGAGGGAACGGCGGTGCAGAGCTCCGCAGCCTCGTCTTTCTCAAAACGCAACTCGTAGTCCGTATAGGACTCGCCCTCGTCGAGCGGACACCTAAAGCCGGGGTGTCCACCGATAAAGAAAGGCATGTCCTCGGTGCCCTCGTTGGTAACCTCATAGGAGACACGCACGGCGGCGTCCTCGAGCGTATAGCGGGCGACAAGTTTAAACGGATACGGATAATCGCTCAGCAGCGCGGCGTTATCCTCGGATGCCAGGCACATAGCCAGCTCGTTTGTGCTTTGGCTCAACAGCTTCCACTCCTGCTTGCGCGCAAAGCCGTGGCGGGCGAGCTTCACATGATGTCCGGCAAACGTCATGGCGCTGTTATCGCGCAAACCTCCGCAAATCGGGAAGCAAATCGGTGCCTGGCCGGACCACACGGCGGGATCGCCCTGCCACAAGTACTCGCGACCTCCAGCCTCAATCGAGGTAAACGAGCCGCCGGCCGTGGAGACCTTGATAGAAATCGAATCGTTGGAGAGAGCGTATTCCATTGTCCATCCTTTCGAACAACTGCTTTTTGCTCGCAAGAACCCGTCTCGGCCCTGACCAAAGGACAAACCCGCACGTTCATCGATGCGTCCGGTTTCCCAGCCATGCAACGGGGTACCATACAGACATTGATGCAATTACAGCTGAAAGGCCTTCTTATGCGAACCATCATCTTTATGCCTCACGCCACCACGGCAATACGAAAAAGCTCGTGGACGCCATCGTCGAGGCGCACCCCGAAATCGATACCCTCGACGTGAGGTCACTCGGTAAAAACGAGTACCCCGACCTGCACGAATATCATCTGATCGGCGTCGCCACGGGCATCTATTACTCCGAGATCGACAAAGATATGGCGCGCGTGCTCACGAACGTACTGCAGCCGCAGGACAAGGTGTTTGGCCTTATGCCTACGGTGGCAAAAACAAGTGGTACGGCAAGGATATCGATGGCATCTGCCGCATGAGACAGGCCATCTTTATGGGTGTCTACGGCTGCCCCGGCTTTGATACGTGGGGACCGTTCAAGCTCGCCGGCGGCGTCCAGAAGGGGCACCCAACTGCCGAAGAGATTAAGGGAGCCGTCGATTTCTTCAACAAAATCGAAGACGAGTACGGCGACATCATCGTCGAAGAGTATGCCAAGCGCGAGAAGCGTCTAGCCTACGAGAAGGAGCATCCTGCAGGAGGTCTGGTGGCCGGCGTCAAGCGCACGGCAAAGAAGATCGCTAACAAGCTGTAACTGTAAAGGTGCTTTTGAGCGTTTAACCCATACGGCGGGTCCGAGCAGATTCGGGCCCGCGTCTTTTTCTATCGTTACTCGGTAAAGGCGTTGCCGACGCTCTGGCCGCCAACATACGTCTCGACGAGGGTGAGCTCATGGTCGAACACGACAAAGTCGGCGTCGCGACCCGGCATGATGCTGCCGCACTTATCCTCGATGTGTGCAGAGCGCGCCGGCACCTCAGTTGCCATGCGAATGGCGATATCGGCGCTGGCGATGCCCCAGTCGACGATGTTCTTGCGCCCTGGGCAAGCGTGAGCACCGAGCCGGCAATGCTCTTGCCGTCGGCGAGCCAGCACAGGTTGTCCTTCATGATGACGTCCATGCCACCACTGGTGTAGCTGCCCTCGGGCATGCCGCCGCAACCCAGGCAGCGGTGATGAGCACCGTGTGCTGCCAGCCTTTGCCTGCAGCAGCGCCTTGATGGCGGCAGGGTTTACGTGCTTACCGTCACAGATGATCTCGGCGTAGTCTCGGGCGTGGACATGGCAGCGCCCACGACACCGGGCTCACGGTGATGCAGCCCGCGCTGGCCGTTATAGGTATGCGTAAAGCAGCTGGCACCGGCGTTGATGGCGGCGATGCACTCATCGTAGGTGGCGTCGGAGTGACCGATGCTGGTCACCACACCCTTGGCGTTCAGAGCAGCCGCATAAGCAGCGGCACCGTCGCGCTCGGCCGCCATGGCGCTCTTAACGATGCGACCGCCCGCAGCCTCCTGCCACTGATCGAAGACCTCCTCGGAGGGATCGATAAGATAAGCGGGGTTCTGCGCGCCCACGTGCTTCATGGTAAAGAAGGGGCCCTCCAGATAGATGCCCTGAATGCGAGCACCGCAGAAGTCGGGGCCGCGACCCTCGTCCGCCTGGGCGATGGCGGCGCAGGCATCCTTGATCTGCTCGACGCCATCGGTGAACGTCGTGGGCAGCCAGCTGGTGGTACCGCGACGGGCGAGCTCGGTCGAGCTGATATCAATGCCCTCGGGATCGTTATCGGTAGTCGAGTGGTTATAGAAGCCATGGATGTGAGTATCGACCATACCCGGTGCGATCCACGATCCCGTGTAGTCCTTAATCTCGCAAGAGGGCTCGTCGGCCTGCCAGGCGCCAAAAAACGCCATCCTCGACCATAAGATAGCCGCCCAGTTGCGGGCCTGCCGGCAAGAAGAACTTGTCAGCCTTAATTGCGTACGTGCTCATATGCACTCCTTGCTTCTAAAGCAGTTGACTGTGGTAATGCTTATACCCGGTCCATGTAAAAACAAAAAGCGCCCGCCCGCCGTTATGAGCGGACGCGCCCTTACAGGGGGACGCGATTAAGCGGTGAAGGGGTGAATCGTCACACCCTTGACCACGCGGTTGACCGTGCCGGTGGGGCTCGGCGTATCGGGCGTGTTGCCCACGCGCACGGAGTTGAGCAGGCTGATAGCCTGGGCAAACATCACGAACGGCAGGGCAAGGTAGCCTCGGGAAGCGCCTCGTAGCCCTTAAAGGTGAAGGACTCGCCTCGTAGACGGTAGCGCCATCCTGCTGAACGGCAACGGTGTGCTGAGCAATCTTGTCGCCACCGATCTCGTTGAGGATGTCGATGTCGTACTGACGGGTGTAGGCGTCGTTGTTGACGAACACGAAGACGAGCGTCTTATCGTCGACGAAGGACTTAGGTCCGTGACGATAGCCCATGGAGGTGTCGTAGGAAGTAGCAACCAGACCGTGAGCGAGCTCGAGGATCTTGAGCTGGCTCTCCTGGGCAAGGCCACCGAAGGAGCCAGAACCCAAGTAGGTCACGCGGTTGAAGTCGCCAGCCAGGTAATCGGCGATCTCAGGCTCACGGGAGATGACCTCCTCGCCCATCTTGGCAATCGTCTCGACCCACTCGGCCTTCTGCTCGTCAGAGGCAGTGTCGAAAATAAGGGTGGAGAGCAGGGTCATGCAGGTGTAGGAACCGGTCATGGCGAAGCCCTTGTCGTTGGCGCGCGGGATGAGCAGCGTCAGCGCATTGGGATCATCGGCGGACTCGACGGCGAGCTTGCCCTCGGGAGCGCAGGTGATGTTGAGGAACTTGACGTTGTGGACGAGCTCCTTGGCAACGGCAACGGCGGCAAGGCTCTCGGGGCTGTTGCCAGAGCGGGCAAAGGAAACCACGAGCGTGGGATCCTCGGCGCGCAGGAAGTCGCGCGGGGCGCTCACGATGTCGGTCGTGGCGATGGACTTAAAGTCGTAGAGATCAGTGTTGCCAGCGTGACGCAGGTACGGGGCGCAGGTATCGCCAACGTAGTCGGACGTACCGGCACCGGTGAAGACAACGGACAGACGACCCTCGCCCATAGCGCGAGCCTCGGCCAGGAAGGCCTCGATGGCCTCCTTGTTCTCGCGATAGATGTTGAGCGTATCACGCCAAAGCTCGGGCTGCTGAGCAATCTCGGCCGTGGTGATCTGGGCGCCGAGCTCGGTGAGCTCCTCGACACTCTTCTCGAACATTTTCTAATACCTCTCTCTAGAAGTAATCCTCTGACGTGCAATTATACACTTCGGTTGGTTATCTGGTAGTAACCAGTTAAATGCAAAGAATCACCATATGGAAACGATGCGAGCACTAGTTACTGCGCTGGTGGTAAACCTTGTATTTAAACTGATCGGCACGAGCAACCGAGAGTGTGTACTCCACTACCTCGTTTGACTCGTTATACGTAGTCCTGACCAAATCGAGCACAGGCGAGCCCTCGACAATTCCCAAAAGGTGGGCATCGGTGGGACGGGCTATGCTCGCATAGAACTCCTCTTCGGCCACGCGAATCTTTTGCTGAAAGTCCTGCTCAATCACATCGTAAAGCGGCTTACGCTCCAGCAGCGGTCGCTTTAGGGACAGAAATTGACGAACCGGTAGATAGCTGCGTTCGACCATCATGGGCATGTTGTCGGCAGAACGAAGGCGCTTGAGCTTAAAAATGCGATCACCGATGCGCAATCCCATATGCTCGGCCAGATTCTTATCGGCCTCCATCTCGCAAAACTCGAGAATCGTGGTCTCGGGTTCTCGACCCATCGCGCGCATCTGCTCGGTAAAGCTGTAGGACTGCATAAGATTGGTTGCTTTTGCCGAACGGTCGGTCACAAAGGTACCGCGACCGTGCTGCCGAACCACCAGTCCTAAACGCTCCAGTTCCTGCAGAGCCAGGCGTACCGTAGTGCGCGAGAGACCATAGCGCTCCGAAAGTTCGCGCTCGGAAGGAATCATGTCACCGGCGCGATATTCATGGTCAATCTTTTCGGTCAGAATATCGACCAGCTGATCGTACAGCGGTCGCTTACGCGCTCCGATCGCCATCCTATCCTCCCTTTTGCTCGAATTCGGCTAACTACCTAGGGTGTTTAGCATTATCTGTCTGCCACACCCGAATCAACAAGAAAACAAAAGCCGCGCGCTCTTTCGAGCACGCGGCTTTTAACATACACATGGCTTAAGGGGTCGGGGGTGTGAGCCGCGTAGGGACACACCCCTCAAGCTAGAGCCTTACCAGATGCTCGGCCAGAGACCAAGCGGGCCAGCGCCCAGGATGCCAAGGACGAAGAGCAGGAGAATGCCCTTGGTCGGGGTCCAGCTGTGCTTAGCGAACATGTAGTAAAGCAGCAGCGTAAGCATAAGCGGGACGAGCTTCGGGACGATGGTGTTGAGGGTGTCGGCAACAGAGAAGTTGACCGGATCCTCGGTAACGGTAGCGTAGGTCACGGACTCCATGCCGTTGCCCAGATCGGCGACGCCGCACTTGACCTCGTTGCCGTCGGCATCGGTGGCGGTGAGGGCGTTGCGTCCTTATCGGTCATGGCGATGGTACCGGCCTCAGCGGTCTCGGTATCGATGCCTCCATACCGGTGAAGTTCTCGGCCTCCTTCTCGGAGACGATCACGGTAGTAGGGGCAAGGCCACGGGTGGTGCCGTTGGGGATCTGGAGGTTGATCTGGGTGCCACCCATGGTGACGACCAGGCAACCGACGACGAAGACGCCCATGATGGAAGCGGCACGCGTGAAGGCCTGCATGTTGGCGGTCAGAGCGTCAATAGCGCTGGTGCCAAGCTTGTAGGACCAGTTCATGAGCCAGAAGCGCAGAGCGAACTGGACGGCGTTGAAGATCACCAGGAAGATGATCGGCGCAGCGGCGTTGCCGTTGATGGCCATGTTGGAGGTGATGCCGGCCGTGATAGGCACGAGCGTCAGCCAGAACAGGGCGTCACCGATACCACCGAGCGGGCCCATTGCGGCGACGCGGACGGCGCGGATCGTGGGGATGTCAACCTTGTTCTGCTCGAGCGAAAGCACGATGCCCATAACAAAGGTGACGAGGAACGGGTGGGTGTTGAAGAACTCCAGGTTGTGGCTCATGGAAGCCGCGAGGTCGTTCTTGTTGGTGTGGATCTTCTCCAGACCGGGGATGATGGAGTAGAGCCAGCCAGCGGCCTGCATACGCTCGTAGTTGAACGAGGCCTGCAGGAAGCAGGAGCGCCAAGCCATCTTGTTGAGGGTCTTCTGGTCGAGCTGCGGAGCAGGAGTGAGATCCTCGTAGTGCTCCGGGATCACATACTCATTAGATGCCATCTTCGAAGTCACCTCCGTCAGAAACAGCTGCACCCTTCAGCTCGGTCTGCTGCTGGAAGTCCCAGAAAGCGATGCCGAAGCCGATGAGAGCGAGGATGAGCAGAGCAGGGGTTGCCAGCGAATCGTTGGCAACGGTGATGAGCGCGAGGCCGAAGCCCATGAGGAAGAAGCCCCACATATCGCGGTTCATCATAACCTTGAGCAGGACGGCGAAGCCGACGAAGCGCATCATGCCGCCTGCAGCGGACAGACCGGTCTGCAGCCAAGTCGGGATGGCGGAAGCGATGGTCTGACCAATGGTAGCGCCAGCGATGAAGAACAGGGTGACGACGACAGCGAAGATCAGCCGAGCAGAGCCATGGCGAAGTAGTTCAGGCGCTCGATGCCCTTGGTGTCCGCGTTGTGAGCCATGTTATCGGCCGTGGACATAAGCGGGGACATAAGCGTGAAGACCAGGGTAACGCCAAGCTGGCCAAGCAGAGCGAACGGAATGGCGAGGCCGACTGCCGCGTTGGGCTCGAGGCCCGTGGCGATAGCGAGAATGGCTGCCATGATGCCGCCGATGACGGCGTTAGGCGGCTGAGCGCCTCCGATCGGCATGTTGCCGATCGTCATGAGCTGATAGGTACCACCCACGAGAAGACCGGTGTTGAGGTCGCCAAGGATAAGACCGATGACGCGCCGGTGACGATGGGCTGATAGAGAGACTCGAGGAAGTCAAACTGGTCGATTGCCGCGATGAACGTAACAACGAAGACCAGAGCGATCTGGATGATCGAGTATTCCATCTTGCTCCTCCTTTCAAAATGTATGTACGCACTTTGGATATCACGTACAGAACGTCAGGGTTTCACTCCTGACAACGTGGATCACGAGGATTACGAGAAGAGCTTGCTCGTGTCCTCAACAGGCGTGCTCGGAACGCGCCTGATCTCCAACTCCACCCCCAATTCCTGCAGCTCTTTAAACGCAGCGACATCCTCGTCGTTAACTGCGACGGAGGTGGCGACTTGGCGCTTTCCTTCCGACATGTGCATGTTGCCGATGTTTACCTTCTTTATAGGCACACCGCCCTTGACGAGCGTAAGCACGTCTTCCGGTGTTTCGGCCACGATGAAGATCTTCTGGCGCGGGCTCGCCTTGCCAATGACGTCGATGGTCTTCTGCAGGGAGAAGAAACGCGTAGCGACGCCGGCGGGAGCGGCCATCTTCATGAGGTTCTGGCGCATGGTGTTGGACGCCACGTCGTCGTTGGCGACGAGGATGAGGTTGGAGCCCAGAGTGGAGTTCCACTGGGTGGCAACCTGACCATGAACCAGTCGGTTATCGATGCGGGTAAGAAGAATGTTGGGTTCTGCCATGTTGATCAGCTTCCTTTCGATATTTGCTGACGACAGTTACTTGATCTCCTGAATCGCGTAACGCGAAACATCTACGACGGCTCCGGATCGGACTTTGATCTGGACCTTCTCGCCTTCGATGCCTTTGACGGTTCCGTAGATACCGCCGGCGAAAAGAACCTCTTGACCCGGCTTGAGCTCGGTGTGCAGCTCCTTGAAGTACTTCTGCTTCTTCTTCATGTTGATTTGCGACCAGATGGTGTAAATCAAGCCCATGATGACAAGCAGGCCTAAAAGGGCGACCGAGGAGCTCAGGACGTTGCTCCGAAATCGGCCATTAGATGCCGTCCTCGTCGCCGAAGATATCCTCTTCCTCGGAGCCGGCAACGGATGCGACCGTCTGGGCGGTGACGCCCGTCTGGCCAACGGTCACGGCCTGCTCGCCAAGCTCGGCGAGCGTGGCATTGCCGCGGAGGAACAGAAGCTCAATAACCATGGGAAGGTTGGTGCCAGTCAGAACCTCGACGTTGTCGACATCCTGGGCAATCATCATCGACTGGTTGAACGGGGTGCCGCCAAGCAGGTCGGTAAAGACGAGCACGCCATCGCACTCCTCGCGCATGGCGGTAATAGCGGCGCGGAGATCCTCACCGTAGGATGCGGCCTGGTCGCCCTCAAAAGGAACGACGGTAAAAGCGGGCTGGTCGCCGGCAACCATAGCGATAGCGCTTGCAAGGCCGGGTGCGAACTGTCCATGACCGGTAAGAATAAAGCCAACCATTCAAATTTCCCTTCCGAAGGTGTGTACGATCTGAGTCCGATGATGTTCGGAAGCCAGCGGGCGAGTGCCCTTAAAGCTTCTTGGAAAGCGTTCTTTAAAGACCAGTGGTTTCTCAACTGGTAGTAACCACGTGACGTGTTGTTGTCACTATATCACCACAGAAGAGGTTGCTTTCGTTGATTCATACAGTAAAAAAACGTTTTTGCACCGTTCACGGTAAAAAATCGACCGTTTACCGCTCGTTAACACTTCTACCTGCAGTTTTGAAACCATTTCGAAATGCTTTGGCAAAAAGATCGGAACTCTTTTTCGTGTCAATACAACGCAGGGCGGCTAAAAATAGCGTAAAGAAAAATTGCAGGTCATTGTGAAGATTTGTGAATTGGTCTTTTTGACTTAATACCAGTTAGAACCAGTTTAGAAATTATCGGTGAACGGTAGTTTTCGACCGTTCACCGGTTATTTCCAATCGTTTGCAGCTCTTTTTCCATATGAATTAGGGAGACCCGATGAAGCACTTGCGCGATCGTGCAATCTAACCTTCCAATCTCAAATGACAGCTCCACAATGCAAAAAGCCCGCTAGAACGGTGTTCGTTCTAGCGGGGTCAATCAGATATTTCGACTTCGCGCTCGAAAGCTCAGGCAATCTTTACGCAAACAGGCCGTAGATGCTGATGTTGGCCTTGGCATAGAGGCCGTTAGCATACTCGGTCCACTTGGAGCTGGCGCTCGAAGCCTGCGAAGAGTACTGCTGGTAAGCAGTGTAGTAGGCGGTCATGGCCTGCTTATAGGTGGCGCTATCGGCCGTAAAGGCATCGTCGGCAAAGGCCTTAGCGTAGGTGCCGTTCTCGTCCTTCCAGGTACTTCGAGCTATCCCACTCGTCGCCGGCAAGGTTGATGATGTAGTCGGCGTAATCCTTGCTCGCGGTGTCCTCATTGCCGTCAGAAGGCTCGGTCGGAGCGGTCGGCATGCTTGCGGAGCTATCGCCCACCTTCTTCTTGTAGAGCTTCTGCAGCGTCGCGGACTGGCGGACGATCTGCTTGGCCTGGTCCTTGGACACGCCATACTGCGTGGCCATGGTCTTGTAGTCAGAAGTGCCGATGGAATCCTCGGCGTACTGCTTCATCTCCTTAGAGGAGACGGTAATGCCCTCGTCCTCGGCAGCGTCGAGCAGGATCTTGTTGCGCACGTAGGACAGGATGACGTCGGCAGAAGGAGCGGTGTAGTTGCCATCGCTATCCTTGACGGTGTCGAGGCTGTACTGGCTCTCGATGGCCTCGCGCGCGGTGATGTCGCTCTTCTTGCCGTTGTAGCTATAGCTTGCCACGGTCGAATCGAGCTGGTCCTCGGTCAGGGTCGACGAGCCGACACCCTTGCCGCCAAAACCACCGTTGCCAATAAAGAAGCCGACCACGGCAGCAATCACGACGGCAACCACAAAGGCGGCAATCATCGTCTTCTTGTGCTTGGATACGCGATCGTCTTCATCGGAACCCAGGATATCGTCGTCCTCATCCTGGGCCTCGGGCATCAGATTCTCGTCAGCGGCATCTGCGGCAATCTGAGCCTCCAGACGGGCGTCCTCCTCCTCGGCCGTCGTACCGGCAGCAATGTGCTCGGCAGACGTACCGGCGACCAGGTCGATCTTCTCGTCCTCGTCACCGTCGGGGCCTTCGCCGCGCTCGATGATCTGGATGCCGTCGATCTCGTCCTTCTCGTCCTTCTTTTTGAATCAGACCCATATCGGTTACTCCTTGTTAGGAAACATAGTCTTCAATAGAATACGCCCGACAGAGCGCCGGGCGTATTGATTCTTAGGTTATACGCAAACACTTAAGTACTATTTAGGCGTTTGCAGCGTGCCTACCTTAGGCCAGGTGCGCGATAACGGCATCGGCAAAGGCCTGCGTGCCCACGGCCCCCTCAACGGAGCCGGTCTGGGCACGGCGCACGTCACCGGTAACCTGCTTGCCCTCGTCGAGCGTGGCAGATACGGAGGCGCGAATGCGATTGGCAGCGTCGTTCTCGCCCAGGTGATCGAGCATCATCGCAGCAGAGAGAATCTCGGCCGTGGGGTTGGCGATATCCTGGCCAGCGATATCGGGCGCGGAGCCATGCGTTGCCTCGAAGATGGCGCAGTCGGCACCGATGTTGGAGCCGGGGGCCATACCCAGGCCACCTACCAGGCCGGCGCACAGGTCGCTCACGATGTCGCCGTACAGGTTGGGCAGCACCAGGACATCGAAGTCATTGGGGTTTTGGACCAGGCCCATGCAGGTGGCGTCGACGATCTTATCGTTGAACTCGATATCGGGATAGTTGGCGGCCACCTCGCGCGCAACGCGCAGGAACAGGCCATCGGTCGCCTTCATGATGTTGGCCTTATGCACGGCCGTCACCTTTTTGCGGCCGCAGCGGCGGGCATACTCAAAGGCATACTCCACAATGCGGTGGCTCTTGACGATAGAGATCGGCTTGATCGAGATCGCGGAATCGGTGGCAAAGGTCTTCTGACCCGAACGCTCGACGAGCTGCGAGAGCTCCTCGACCTCGGCAGCGCCCTCATCGAACTCGATGCCGGCGTAGAGGTCCTCGGTATTCTCGCGCACGATGACCAGGTCGACGTCGCGGAAGCGCGAGCCGTCGCCCGGCTGCGACAGGCAGGGGCGCACACAGGCATACAGGTCGAAGTGCTTGCGCAGGGCGACGTAACGCTGCGGAAACCCGTGCCGACCGGCGTGGTGATGGGGCCCTTGATGGCAACCTTGGTCTCGGCGACCGCATCGAGCACGTGCTGGGGCAGTGGCGTGCCAAACTCGTCCATGACGCCGGCACCGGCCTCCTGGACATTCCAATTGATCTGGACACCGGTGGCCTCGACCACGCGGCACATGGCCTGCGTAATCTCGGGACCGATACCGTCACCGGGAATCAGGACTACATCGTGCGCCATAATCTGTTACTCCTCGTTTTCGGCGTCGTCAGATTTTTTAACGCTAGCACGCTTCTTCTTTTTGGAGAGATCAAGGTCAAAGCGTTTAACAAGCATTTCGCAAATCTCGCTCGAACGGGCCTTGAGATAGCTGCCCTTGCCGTTCTCGGCATCGAACTTAAGGCGCAGCGCAAGCTTCTCGGCGACCTCGGCGCCGATCTCGCCCTGGCCAAACTCGTACAGGCAACCGAGCATGTCGCGATACTCGAGGTCGCCGTGGTAGCACTGAATGGCCTCGTCCAGGATGGGCCAAGCCTCGCGCGAACGCTCGATGCTCGTGGCGCCCCACACGCACAGCAGGCGGAAGGCGGCATAGCGCAACGTGGAGGAAATCTCGTCGAACAGCGCGGTCTCGGCGCCCTCAAAGGCATCGCCCAGCTGCTCGGGACAGGTGGTGGCAAGCGCCGTCAGGGCATCGAGGGCCTCCCAGCGGGTCTGAGCCTCGGGGCGGTCGAGCGCCTCGATCAGCGCGGTGACGCAGGGCACGACGCGCTGCGGATCGCGCTCGGCGAGCAGGTGCAGCACGCGGGCGGCAAACTGGCGGATGCGGCGCGTGGGGCAGCCGAGCTCCTGGACCAGACGGTCGACGGCATTCTCGTTCTCCTCTGCCAGCTGGAGCTGTGCCAGCTCCTCGTCGGTGAGCTGTTCGTCTTTGTTTTCTGCCATAGTTACCTCTTTTTACTATTTCTTAGCGTGCTTGCCAGCACCTTTGCTGTCATCGGTGACCGAGATGAGCTGTCGGTCGGCCGCGCCATTGCGACGCGCGCGGCGGCGCTCCTCGGCGTCGCCCGCGTCGGCGGCGGCGCGGTGAGCCTTGTTGACGTTAAAGACCTCGTCGTGCTTGCGCCACGGGCCGACGGATTCGCCAAAGCTCATTTTAAGGCCGGCGATAAAGCCGCCGAGCCAGCCGATCGGCGCAAACTGCACTAGCGGGAACAGCGAGAACACCCAGGTCAGCAGGATGACTGCCGCCGCTCCCGCAAAGTTGGCAATCCAGTAGTCACGCTTGGTGATGACGCGCTTTTCGCACGCCCACTGGCCGCACAAAAAGCCGATGTAGATCGCAAAGAGAAAGAGCACCAGCGCAAGCACCACGAACGTCCAGCTCATGGGCGCTACTCCCCGTGATGGTGGCCGCAGCAGCACTCGTGGCCGTCGTCATGGCCGTGGCCGCCGCAGCACTCGTGGTCCTCGCCATGGTGGTGGCCACAACCGCACTCGTGGTCGTCACCATGTTCGCCGCAACCGCAGCCTTCCTCGTGAGCACCATGCTCCTCGGGACGATACTGCGACCAGTCAAGACCGGCGGCGATGGCGTCGGCCTCCTCCTTGTAGAGCACCGTGATGGCCTGGGTGCCCAGCTTGGCGCCACCGATGGCATCGAGCATGTCGTAGAGCGTAAAGGCCACGTCGCGCCGGGCAGCGCAAGCTCGCGGTCGTCGGCATAGGCGAGCGCCAAGCGCAGGTCCTTGATGAAGTGCTCGACCATAAAGCCGGGCTTGTAATCGCCGTCGAGCGCCTTGGGCGCCAGACTCTCCATGGCGCCGGACTTGCCGGTACCGCCCAGAATCATCTGACGGGTCTTCTCCAGATCGAGGCCGCTCAGCTCGGCAAACGCCAGCGCATCGGCCATGCCGACCATGCAGGCGCCCAGCGACACCTGGTTGGCGAGCTTGGCAGCCTGGCCCTTGCCGGCGCCGTCGAAGCAGCAGATGGTTGCCGCAAAGGTGGAAAGGACATCGCGGACCGGGGCAATGTCGTTCTCGGTAGCGCCCACGATAGCCGTAAGCGTGCCGGCGATAGCACCCGACTCGCCGCCGGTGACGGGGCAGTCAAACGCCATGCGGCCGGAAACCTGGGCGGCCTCGGCAATGTCGCGCGCCAGCTCGGGCGAGCTCGTGGTGAGGTCGATCAGGACCGCGCCGGGCTTAGTGCACGCGAGCAGGCCGTCGCCCGCCAGGTAGAGCTCCTCGACCTCGGAGGGATAGCCCACCATGGTAAAGACGACGTCGGCGTTCGCCGCGGCATCTGCCGGCGTATCGGCCCAGACGGCACCGCGCTCAACGAGCGCTGCAGCCTTGGACTTGGTGCGGTTGTTGACCGTGACGGGATAGCCAGCGTCCAGAATGTGGCCGGCGATGGGGGCACCCATAATTCCGGTGCCGATGAATGCGACGGAGAGCTTGTTTGCCATGAAACCTTTCCTTTTGGGTTGGGTGTTGTTACCAGGTTGAATACTCGGTGCCAGCGTTTGGGCTGTGAGTCGAGGGCGATTACGGACGCAGCGCTTGCCTACTGACCGCGCACGCGGCGGGCGATACGGTCGGAAAGCGACGCCTTGTCGGCGCGGTTCTCACCCAACGCGCAGCCCACCATGCCGGGGCCCACGTGCGAGCCGATGGTGGGACCCACGGAGCCGCGAATGATCGTGACGTCGGCGCAACCCTCCTCCTTGCGGATGGCGGCTTCGAGCCAGTCACCATCCTTTTCGGCATCGGCCGTCATGATGGCGATGGGCATGGTGCGATCGGGCACGTAGTTCTCGCGGAACGACTTGAGGATGGACTTGAGCGCCTTCTTGCGGCCGCGGTTGACGCCGATCAGCGACAGCGAGCCGGCCAGGTCGTAGGAGAGCTCGGGCTTGACGTCGAGCTTTGCCGTGAGCTGCGCCGCCGCGGGAGGAATGCGGCCGCCGGCAGCCAGTGCGTCGAAGCTCTCGAGCGTAAAGTAGCCGTGCACGTAGGTCTTTGCCTCGTTTGCCCAATCGACCAGCTGCTTGGCGGTCAGTCCCGCCGAACGCTGGCGCACGGCCTCGAGCGCCAAGAGCGCACCGGTCGCGCAGGGCAGAGCGTTGTCGACCACGTAGAGCTCAAAGTTGGGATACTCGGCGCGCACGACATCTGCCGCCTGGCACGCGGAGTTGTAGCTCGACGACAGCGCCGAGGTAAAGCACAGGTAGACCGTGGGCGTGCCCTCTTTGGCGCACTCGGTAAAAAACTCGATATAGCGACCGAGCGACACAGCCGAGGTGGACACGCGGGCACCGGCGCGCATGCGGTCGTAGAACTCCTTAGGGCTCATGCTCGACCAGATGTCTCTGTGCGCTCCTCGCCATCGATAATGAAAGGGAAACCCAGGATATCGACATCGAGGTTCGCGGCGACCTCGGGGCTAAAGTCGCAGCAGGTATCGACGACGATGCGGCAACGGTTCGAATGACCGGCGGATGCGGCCTTGTCCATCAAAGCGACTCCTTACGTAAAAAGGCGGCCACCCGCATGGGATGGCCGCCAGCCGTTAACTCATGCAAGTTAACGTATTTTACTCGTCAAGTGTTTCGATGCGGGGCTTGATGATGCCATATCCACCATTCTTACGGTGATACACCACATTGATAAGGCCGGTCGTCGCGTTCTCGAACACGTAGAAGTCGTGACCGAGCAGATCGGTCTGCACCAGCGCCTGCTCCTCAGTCATCGGAGTGACGTCGATAACCTTCTCGCGGACGAGCAGGTCGTCTTCCTCCTCGGGCAGCAGCAGGTCGGCCAGATCCTCGACGCGCTCGACCGGTGCGACATCCGCGGCGCTGGCACCACCCTGGCGGTTGTCCACGACCTTAGTCTTGAACTTGCGCAGCTGGCGGGTAACCTTATCGGCGGAGAGGTCGATGGCGGCATACATATCTGCGCCGTGCTCGGCAACGCGAATCACAGAGCCGCGGGCACGAACCGTGACCTCGACGATTGCCGGGTTGGGGTTCGAGGGGTTCTTCTCATAACGAAGCACGACGTCGACTGTCATGGGCTCGATATCGAAAACCTTGAGCGCCTCGCCGATCTTCTCATCCACATGCGCACGCAGAGCATCGGTTACCGTCATCTTGCGTCCAGAAACCTTGATATCCATACGTGGCTCCAATCTGCCTCGGGGACTTACTGTACTGGCTATGTACCCATTGCCGTGCATTTAATCACGCGGATTCCTAAGACCCGAATAACGATTGCTTAATACCGCATACCGAAGTCTCGCACTTTTCTGTGGCAAAGTGCGCTATGGGAGGGCGTCGGCGACTTTGTATTTGGTCCCGAAAATTGGCTTTGACCTGCTGGTTTTATAGGGATAAAAAAGCCGGGCTCCCCTATTGGGGAAACCCGGCGGTGCGTGTTGAAACCGTGAAGAGGTGTCCTTCCCAACGTATAGGAGACACCACCCCTAGCAATAACTAGCTATTAAGTTTGTTAATGTCGTCGTCAGTGATGGTGCCTTCCTGGCTGGACGATTTGTCCTCGGAGGATGCGGTCTCATTGTTGGAATCGGAGGACTCGCTGCCGGAGGACGTGGTCTCACTGGACTCAGAGTCGCCCGGCTGCACGTTAGCGCCCGAAACCGTCTTAGTGGTGAGGTCGTAGGGAATCTGGCCGTACCAGACGCAGTGAACCGCCTCGAGCGTGCCGTCGACCGTGATGTCGTCGAGGGCATCACTCACGGCACGGCACAGTTCGTCATTGGACGAGAGGCCCGCAACACCAAGCGTCGAGGGCGCCTCGAGCGCACCGACATAGGAGACCTCGCTCATCAGGCGTGCAAGATAGCCGCCGGCTGTGGAGTCGCAGATCACATAGTCGACCTCGCCAGACTCGAGCGCCTCAAAGCACTCGTTGATGTTGGAGTAGGTCTTTTGGTTGGCGGTGATGCTCTGCTTAGCAAGCGCCTCCTGCGAGGCCGAGGACATCTGGACACCCAGAGTAGACGTGTTAAGGGTATCGGTGGAAACGCTTAGCGACCCACCATCGCTGGTTTTACCGAACACGGAAGCGGCATCGTACAGGCAGGTGCCGAGCGAGCTAACGTCCCCGTCCGTGGAGTTGATCTCGCCGATAAAGATATCAGCCTTTTTGTCGCCGAGCGCGGAACCTGCCGAGGACGCATCGACAAAGGCGACCTTAAGGCCCATGCGGCTTGCGAGGGCGCGGGCAGCGTCGACTGCATACCCCGTGAGCTCGCCGTCAGCGCTCTGCATGGCCTGCGGCGCATCGGAGGTATCGAGGGCAACCGTCAGGGTACCGGGAGTGACCAGGGCATCATCCGACACCGTGGGCGTGACGGTCTCGTACTCGATCTGGTCGATCGTGGGAGTCGTGAACGTAGACAGCGGGTTGAACGCGCATCCGCTCAGGCCCAAAACGGCGATGACCGCTGCGGTCCCAGCACCTAACCGAGCCGCGTGCATCAAGCTGCCCCTCACCATGTCCACTACCCTGCCTTCTGTGTCGTATATGATCCGTGCGTTGCGCGGAATATCAGATTGTTCCCACCAGCTGACCTGGTATTTGACCCCACACTTGCGCACCGGGGTGTTTGCTCGGGAGGCCGCAGCCACCTTCACGACTGGCCCGCTCGCCCGCGAGGCGGTATTGCCCCAAAGAAAGTAGAACGGACGGTGCGGCTTACATCTAGGACGCGCCATGATCGCGCCGCGCGCACGCGGTCGCTTACGTGGATCCCTTTGACCGCGTCTGTCTTGGACTAGGACGGGCATTTCGTCCGTCCGCAACCACAGCCTGGTAGGAACGTAGCGCATTATAGCTAAGTTCAAGCTATAGTTTAAGGTTAGGGGCGTCATTCGCATCGCGAGTACAGATTTCGCAGGTCGGAGTGGGCTATTCGTGCCCCTGTGAAGCCCGGAGCTCCCCTACGGGGAGCTCCGGGGCACCCTTCCTAGGGTGCTGTGGCCAAAAATGGCAAATATGAGTACTGTCACCAATTTAGTAACAGGCAATTTTGGCCTCTCGGACAGATTTTGCGCTCAGTGTCGCCAACCTGATGCTTGGTTATTCTACATTTGTTTATTATCTTCTTACTTTACGCCGCCTCCGAGTCCTAAATTCCTTGATTTTGCTGTTACTGATGGTAGCGCGCAGAGATGTGGTGTAAGAGGCGGGGAATGCCCGCCTCCGCCCTTTCTTGAAAGGGAGGGGACACCGCCTAGAATTCGTCGTTGGAGTAATAGAAGGTGACGAATGGAAGGAAAGGCAGATGCCCAAGAACGAAGAAGTGTACTGCGCCTCGGCCGCGACGAGGCCCTCGAGGCGGCGAGGCTTTGGCAGGAGTGCGGCGACGCGCGCGAGTTCGCGTGCAGGGTGCTGGGCAGCGTGATGAACGCGCTGATGGACTCCGAGG
>ENA-OQBU01000068-OQBU01000068.1-human-gut-metagenome-genome-assembly--contig:-NODE-68-length-30946-cov-4.024952_pt1 | contig 30946 bp, 40 predicted proteins | sample MGYA00242492_ERZ504566 | MGnify/ENA primary metagenome ERZ504566 (study PRJEB26092, sample SAMD00036261) | human gut metagenome | host: Homo sapiens | study: EMG produced TPA metagenomics assembly of...
CGAATGGATTGATCATTACGACTGGGTTATTGAAAGAATAAGACTCGACACCAAGGTCTCCTCCCCGATCCATAGGCTGACTAAGCCGTCTCCAAAACGATATCCCGTAAGTATTTCATCATCTGAAGCATCTAAAACCAAATAGCCCGCGGCTCTATTGGATGTCACAACCGGAACAATGTAACCAAGCGGGGACCCATCAACATCTACAAAAGGAATAGGGTCAGAAGGCGTATACGAATAGCCGAGGAGTCCCTTATATATTTATCGGCAAGCTCTTGCGCAATTTCAGAAGTAAATTGTATCTGCTCACCATCAATATTGCCCGTCGAAGCAAAAACCTCTTTCGGACGTGCGGCTAAGGCGACAATTGAAGACGCGACAAGTTGCAGAAAACGACGACGCGAAAAGCATATGTTCTTCTTTCTAGAGAAGCGACTTATAAGGTACTCCTATTCTATAATCTTTTTGTAACGTTACAGCACTGGTTATATTTCTAATTCGATTTGTCTTATGTCCTTGCAACCCAATGCGTCTTTACGTTTTAAACGGAATTAGAAAATCACTCATAGCAAAAACGGGCTTTAATCCCAAAGAGATGACTTTGATTATGAATCAAACCAGCAGCCAGGGCATAGCTGCAGTGCAATTGCTACAAGAAAGGCCGCCCTTGGTGGCGGCCTTTCTACTTGCTACTAGTCACGCGTCAGCTTGCGGTGAATACGATGCGGCTGGGCTGCGTCCTCGCCCAGGCGCTCGATGCGGTTGGCCTGATAGGCCTCGAAATTGCCCTCGAACCAATACCAGTTGCCCGGATTCTCGTCGGTGCCCTCCCACGCCAGAATGTGCGTGGCGACGCGGTCCAGGAACATACGGTCGTGGCTAATGACCACCGAGCAGCCCGGGAACTCGAGCAGCGCCGCTTCGAGCGAGGACAGCGTCTCGACGTCGAGGTCGTTCGTGGGCTCGTCGAGGAGCAGCAGGTTGCCGCCCTGCTTGAGCGTAAGCGCCAGGTTCAGACGGTTGCGCTCGCCACCGGAAAGTACGCCAGCGCGCTTCTGCTGGTCCTGGCCCTTAAAGCCAAAGCTCGCCACATAAGCGCGGCTCGGAACCTCGGTCTCGCCGACCATCATGTGGTCCAGGCCGTCCGAGACGACCTCCCATAGGTTCTTATCGGGGTCGATGCCGGAACGGTTCTGGTCGACGTAAGAAATCTTGACGGTCTCGCCCACCTCGAGCTCGCCCGAAGTCAGCGGCTCCAGACCCACAATCGTCTTGAACAGCGTGGTCTTACCGACGCCGTTGGGGCCGATGACGCCCACGATGCCGTTGCGCGGCAGGGTGAACGAAAGGTCGTCGATAAGCACGCGGCCATCGAACTCTTTGTGCAGGTGATGGGCCTCGAGCACCTTGTTGCCCAAACGCGGGCCCACAGGAATGCGAATGTCAGTCCAGTCGAGCTTCTGGCTTGCGCGGGCCTCGGCCTCCATGTCCTCGTAGCGAGCCAGACGGGCCTTGTTCTTGGCCTGGCGAGCCTTGGGCGAGCTGCGTACCCACTCGAGCTCGGCCTCCATGCGCTTGGCGAGCTTGGCATCGCGGTTGCTGCGCCTCGATACGGGCAGCCTTGGTCTCCAGATACGTGGAGTAGTTGCCCTTGTAGGGATAAAGGTGGCCGCGGTCGACCTCGCAGATCCACTCGGCAACGTTATCCAGGAAGTAGCGATCGTGCGTGACGGCAAGCACCGCGCCCTGGTAGTTGTGCAGGAAGTGCTCGAGCCACAGGATCGACTCGGCGTCCAGGTGGTTCGTGGGCTCGTCGAGCAGCAGCAGGTCGGGAGCCTCGAGCAGCAGCTTGCACAGGGCCACACGGCGGCGCTCGCCGCCAGAGAGCACGTTGACCGGCATGTCGGAATCGGGCAGCTGCAGGGCGTCCATGGCCTGGCCGAGCTTGGAATCGATATCCCAGCCGTCGGCGGCGTCAATCTCGTCCTGGAGCTTTCCCATCTCGGCCATGAGGGCGTCCATGTCGCAGTCCGGATCGCACATCTCCTCGCCGATCTTGTTGAAGCGATCGACCTTGGCGATCATGTCGCCAAACGCCATGCGCACGTTCTCGATGACGGTCTTGTCGTCGTCAAGCGGCGGCTCCTGCTGCAGGATGCCCACGGTGTAGCCGGGGGTAAGCCTGGCATCGCCGTTGGAGACCTCCTCGATGCCGGCCATGATCTTGAGCAGGGTCGACTTGCCCATACCGTTGGGGCCCACGACGCCGATCTTGGCACCGGGGTAGAAGCTCAGGGTCACGTCGTCAAGGATTACCTTGTCGCCATGGGCCTTGCGAGCCTGATACATCTGGTAGATAAACTCCGCCATTTGTCTGTTTTATCCTTTCTACCTGTTGTTTCCCTATTCTTGATTCGCTTTAGTGGAAACGAAATGAGAAAACTAGCTCTGAAACGTAACGAAAAAGGGGCATGGTTGCCCATACCCCCTAATACTACCTGGGAAAAATCCCCCAGAACATACCATGAACTGCGTACGCTAGTTTTCCGCAACCTTAACGAACAGCCCGCTGAGATTTGCGCCACAGCAGATACGAGTAGACGTAGACGGCTCCGACCGAACCAAACGCCAGAACCGCAATCACCGCGGCGACGACTTCATTCGAAAGCACAGCACCTGCCACGCCCATCGCAATCAGGCCAACACCCAGCACCATAAAGCAGGCACCGCCAAAGCGCTGCGTACGGCGCCAGTTCTCGGGATCGGCAAGCGCCCAAGGCGTCTTGATACCGAGCGTATAGTTCTGCTTCACACGCGGCAAGTAGTTGCCTACGCCGATGAACAGCAAACCGATAGCACCGGAAATCAGCACGTTGACCGAACCGACCGCCGGCACCACGCCCCAGACCGTAAGCTCTCCCAGCCAGCTTACGGCACACATGAACAAGGTAAAGGCGATTACGAAGCCCTGATAGAACTTGCCCGAGGTTCGATATGCCTCACCTTTAGGATCGATGCGCGGCACCACGCAGAACATTGCAAGAAGTGCCAGAGGCAGCACGCCGAGCGCGGAGGCCATCCAGCTAGGGCCCCAACCGTCGACGGCGCCGTTCGCTCCCCAGTGCGTGGGAATCTGCGCAGGCAAGCTCGGCATCACCATGAGGTGCGCTACGACATTGGCGACGCACAGAGCAACCAGCGCAATCCACACGCGCGACGATACCCCCGTGGGGTGAATGCCCTTGTTTTCGTTATTCATCCTTATCACCTTCCGTGTTTGTAAAGCCCATAAACCAGCCAATTAAATCCTGCATGACGGTGGTGTTTAAGCTGTATACGATGTTTTGGCCATGGCGCTCGTCGGTCACCAACCCGGGCGTTTTTTTTTTTGAGCGTCGCCAAGTGATGGCTCAGCGATGGCTTACTGATATCGAAATGCTCGGCAAGCTCCCCCGCCGTGCAATTGCCCTCGCGCAGCAACTCCAAAATGCGCCGTCGCGTTGGATCGGCAAGCGCCTTAAAACCCTCTCCCGGCATAGGACCTCCTCTCAGCATTTCGTTCGACGCGCACACTATACTCGATATTTAGATGTTTGTCTAACTATCTAATCGCAATGCTTCAATCCACATCAAAGCAAACGCCATCGCAACCTATGGGCGATTACCTATAATGACGATAGCTAAAACACGATTCGCTTCCCAATCGGAGGATGTCTATGGCCGAAACCGCTGCCGCTCTCGTCGAGACGCGCGATACCAAGCTCGAAATCATCATGGGCCGCGAGGCGCTCGACAAACTCGCCGCCGCCACGGTGCTGGTGCTCGGCTGCGGAGGCGTGGGCTCCAACTGCTGCGAGGCACTCGCCCGCGGCGGCATCGGTCATTTCGTCATTCTGGACAAGGACATCATCGCGCCCAGCAATATCAATCGCCAGGCCATCGCCTTTCACAGCACCGTCGGCAAGCGCAAAGTGGACGTGATGGATGCCATGATCCGCGATATCAATCCCGCCGCCACCGTTATCAAACGCACCGAATACCTGCTGAGCGACAACATCGACGAGTTCTTCGCGAGCGTTTTGGAGCAGACGGACGGCAAGCTCGACTACGTCGTCGACGCCATCGACACCATCTCGGCCAAGCTCACCATTGCCAAATATGCTCAGGACCACGACATTCGTTTGGTTAGCTCCATGGGCGGGGCCAACAAGCTCCATCCCGAGTGCCTCCGCTTTGCCGACATCTTCGATACGGTACGTGACCCCATGAGCCGCATTATGCGCAAAGAATGTAAGAAGCGCGGAATCAAGAGCCTACATGTACTGTTTAGCTGCGAGGAATCGGTTAAGACACAGCCCCGCGACCCTTCCAACATCCACGAGCGTACCGAGCTCGGAACCGCCAGCTTTATGCCGCCCATCATGGGCCAGATGATCGCCGGCGAGGTTATCCGCCAGATCAGTGGCCGCGGCACCGAGCACGTGCGTGCCGATGGCCAGCGCCTAGACTAGCGGAGCGCGCCGAGATGGAGCCCCGGTTATTTGATGCACACTGCCATCTTGATTTAATGGCTCACCCGGACGCTGTCGCATGAGGCAACGGCGCTGGGCTTGGGTCTATTTGATTGCGGCGTCGATCCACGCGACTTCGCTAGCGCACACGGGCGAACCCGTCGCCTTCCTACCGTCATCAAGGGCATCGGCCTCCATCCCTGGTGGCTCGCCGACGGCCGCTGCGGTCCCGCCGAAGTCAATCTGCTTTGCGAAGTTGCTGCCCAAGAGCGCTACATCGGCGAAGTCGGGCTCGACTTTTCCGCGCGCTTTGCTGGAAGTGAGCCGCTACAAATACAGGCACTTAACCGGCTCTGCGATGCACTCGTGCAGCATCCTCTTACCGGGCGCGTGATATCAATTCACGCCGTTCGTTCGGCAGGAGCCGTACTGGACGTCCTCGAATCGCATGGACTACTCATCCAACCCGACTCCCCCGCTATCATCTTCCACTGGTTTAGCGGCACTTCGAACGAACTCGCCCGCGCGCGAAACGCAAACTGCTATTTTTCCGTGAACGAGCGTATGCTCGCCACCAAGCGCGGTCGCGAATATGCCCGGCAGATTCCACTCGACCGTCTACTGCTCGAGACCGATGCGCCAGCCGAGGCAAACACAGAAACAAGCGCGCAATCGCTCATCAGATCGCTCACAAGGACCTCGATGCGCATTGCCTCACTCAAAACTGTGACGCAAAGCGCATCAGTCGGCAGTTTTAGCAAATGCGCACTCTGTTTTTGACCTTCGCTAACTCCTGTGGGCAAAAATGCCAAGGGGCATGCAAATCGCACAACGCAGTCCCTATTTTGGAAGACAGTACAATTCGGCAGCATTACACCAATTCGTGCATGAGATCACGGTTGCGTGCATACAATTCGTCAAAGATATGACGGCGCGACGCATATAACTCGTGGGCAGTCATATCAGGCACGATTGTTTGCGCAACGCCAAGGACTTGGGCGAGCTCATCCCATGATGCATAGGCGCCACCTGCGAGAGCTGCCATGATGGCATCACCGAAGCATGCGCCCACCGTAACCTTGGCAACCGAGACCTCGCGCCCACATACGTCGGCGATAGCTGCATCCAAACTGGATTCTTGGTTCCACCTCCGACAAGCATAATGCGCCCAATTGGCAGTCCATGTTCTCGCTCGATAATGTCGACATGGGATGCAACGGTATACGCGACGCCTTCCAAGGCGGCACGAACCATATGGGCTCGCGTATGCCTTCCGGTCAGGCCAAAGAAGACGCCACGCGCCTCGGGATCGTTGAGCGGAGTGCGCTCCCCCGCAAAGTACGGCAGACACAGGAGCCCATCGGCACCCGGCGCCACACCGGCGGCATCATGCGCCATAACCGAATATGCATCGGGGCCACCGTGGCCCTCGGCCTCCACGGCGTCGCGATACAGCTCTTGGCGCAGCACGATGTGAGCGCACCCGCCGTATTGGTCCCCGCGCAGATCCCGTAAGTTCCGGGAATGATAAACGTCCCTGGCCACAGGCGGGCATCATCGACCATATGATCAGCTAGATAGATGAAATACGCCGTACTCCCCAACTGAACCATCATATCGCCGGGACGAAATACACCCGTCGAAATGGCCTCGGCACCAGAGTCGCCCGTTCCCACTAAGACAGGTGTCCCTGCCGCGAGCCCCGTCGCCTCAGCCGCACGCTGAGTAATCACCCCGGCAATATCGGTAGCCGACATTACCTCCGCCATCTGGTCAGGCCGGCAGAAACGAGCACATTCCCGAGCATCAACCTTCCAAGTGAAGCGGTCGTATAGGGGAAGAAAATCCTCCGCCAAATAACGGTCCACCGTAAAACGCCCCGTCAACTTTGCGCACAGAAACGATGACGCCGTCAGGAACTTCGCGGCACGTTCGTGCACCTCGGGCATATTCTCCTTAAACCACAAGATCTTGGGAGCAATATCTGACGAACAGGGATCGTGCCCGAAAAGCTCGCGTGCGCGATCTGACCCATATTCGGAAAGAAGCTCGTCAATCTGCGGTTTCGAACGTGCATCGACTCCATACAAAATCGCGGGCGCCAGCGCGTTGCACTCGGTATCGACCGGCACACAGTCGCAGCCCAATGCGGAAAGGCCCACGCATCCGATCTGTGCCGCGTTAACCCCCGATCGCGCCACCAGCTCGCGCGACAAGCGGCAAAAATCGCCCCACCAAACGGCCTCGGCATCATGCTGGTACCATCCGTCACACGGGTTGTCCGTCTCATGTCCACAAGAGGCTTGGCAAACGATGTTGCATCGATCATCGATTAAAACGCCTTTAGAGGCGCTTGTCCCAATATCAATACCCAGATAGAGCGCCATAGGTGCCTACTCCCCTCGCGCCGTACGAGCGGCAGCCATAAAACGAGCTACCCGCTCAACATCAACCGGGGCATCCAGCTTTCCGTCGCGCTTTAAGCAGGTGCCGACAAACGCGCCATCGTAGTGAGCAAATACGTCAGCCACGGTATTTTCGCGACAACCGGTGCCACATACCACGGGCACTTCGCCAACACGCTCACGGACCTCATCGGCAAGCTCGCCCGAAGCGCCACGACCGGCAGCCGAACCGCCGATGACCATCGCATCCGGTAGGCAATTAAAGAGAAGTGAATCGGCAATGTCCGCAGTCGTGCGGTCGTTGAGATAAACCTCCCCCTCGCTCGTGATGAAGTGAAAAAGCTTGAGGTCGTCCAGGCGCAGCGCCGCCTTGCGACGCATGGTGTGAGCGAAATCTCGGTTAATCAGCCCGAGATCACCGGCCCAGGCACCGCAAAAATTGCAACGCGTGAACTGCGCGTCGACGGCAGCGCACAGCTCGATTGTGGCATCACCATCGTAAATAGCTTCAGCTCCCCAAGGAGTCGACAAATCATGGGATAGAGCCCGATTACATAGCCCATCGATGCAAGGGTTGAGGGAGAAACATGCTGCTCATAGGGCATCGAGAGCTCATTGGTAATCAAAATGCCATCGACACCGCCCTGCTGCAACGCCTCGAGATCGCGCTTGGCGGCTTCCACGACCTGCGACACGCTTCCGCCCGGGTAATACAGTGGATCGCCCGGCAGAGGACGCAGGTGCAGCATTCCAATAACCGGCTTTTCGGTCTTGAACATCGAGGTTAGAAACGACATAACGTGCTCCTTCTTAGGGTCATTGCAGGGACGTTACTCCCCCAGCACCTCGACGTACACTTTTCGCTTCTGCGGACCGTCAAACTCCGCAAGATAGATGTTCTGGGCACCTCCGCACACGATGTGGCCATCTTGGACGGGAAAGAAGCAACTGTTTCCACAAATCATGCTCTTGATATGCCCACAGGAGTTGTTACCGGTGGCTCCATAGCTCGGCAGGAAGTGTGCATGCGCATAGGGGGCATCGAGTGGGGCGATGCGATCAAGCGTCTCCATAAGATCCGTCTCCACGCAGGGCAGTCCCTCGTTTACCACGATTCCACAGGTCGTATGCGACAAAATAATCGCTGCCAAGCCATTGGTCACCGAGCTGCGTTCGATGGCAGCGTGCACATCTTCGGTAATATCGATGAACTGGTCCGGAGCAGTCGATAGATAGCTCAATGTCTCGAGCGTCACCATGTTTACTCATCCCCTTCAAGAAAACGCAGGGCATTACCCCAGTAGAGCCTTTCTCGCGCATCATCGCGCATGAGCACGGTATCGAGCGCCCGCTTGAGTTTGAATGCACGGAAACGCGGCGTATTGCTGGCGAACATCACTTGATGCGATAGCGCGCGCTCATACCACAGCGGCCCCATATCGACCGTGAAAAGGCGCTGCATCATCTCCTCGGGCGAATCGATGTAAGTGATAGAGGTGTCCGTGTAGCAGTTGGGATACTTGAGCAGCATCGCCACGGTCTCGCGCACCCAGGGCCAGCCAAAGTGGGTCAAACTAAAGCGCACATTTGGATGCGTTGCGATTGTGTGCTCAAATGCAAGCGGGTTACTGCGCGAGAGCTCTGCGCCCGGCTCCCAAGACATACCGGCATGGAAAACCACCGGCTTGTTATAGCGCTCGCACAGCTCGTAAAGCGGCTCGGCCACAGCATCATCGGGGGCAAAACCCTGCTTTGCCGGATGCAGGCAAAGCCCCTTTGCCCCCAACTCGGTAAAGGCGCGCTCCGATTCGTCTGCGGCACCGCTCACCTGCGGATCTACGCTCGCAAATCCCCACAGACGATCGGGGTGCGCGGCAACCAGCATGGCAATCTGGTCATTGGTGCCAAAGTGTCCTCCGCATGCCGTGGTTACATCGAGCGGCATGAGCACGCTCTTCCGCACGTCGCAGACGTCCATCTCGACTTGAAGCTCATCCCAATCCATGGGGCCCATATGCCCCATACCAAATTCTCGTGACCAAAAACCGAATCCATCAGGCTCATCACCCGGCGTACAGATCTCGCCATAGAGCATAGGATGGACCAACATGTCGATAACCATTTCGTACTCCTTTCCAGGCATTTGGCCCTAGTACGGCTCAAACGAACCAATCACTCGGGACGACAGTTCAGCGCCCGCCTTCATACACGCCGGAATATCAAGGCCATCGATCACGCCCTTGGTAAACCCGGCAATATACGAGTCGCCGGCACCCACGGTGTTAACGACCTTCTCCGCCGGCACGATCCCGCACTCATAGAAGCGCTCACCGTCATAGGCAATGCTTCCCTTCTCACCAAGCGTGGCAACTGCCACCCGCGGTCCCAGCTCCTGTACGTGACGTACCCAATCACGCAGCTCCGGAGTGTCCTCTTCAAACGACATGAACGCATAGTCAACGTAGGGAAAATGGTTCTCGCAGGCATATTCGGGGATCCTGGCTGAACACCGAGAAGTCCATAACCACCGTCTTGCCCGCATCATGCCATTCGGGCAGGAGGTCCAAACAATTGCCAAACAGGTCGGTGTGAATGATGTCATGTTCTAGGATAAACGCCCGGTCATCTTCATTCGGTCGATATGCCTCCATTACGCCATCGATTGCCTCGAGATGTACGCGATCGACGCCGTCTTTCAACGCCATGAGCATCACCGAGGTGTCGCCATCCTCCACCCGCAGATGTGAGATATCGAACCCCTCAGCGGCCAGCGCCTCCCTCATCTTGTCTCCGTACTCGTCCTTGCCGACAACCGACACGGCGGATACCGAAACGCCCATTCGTGCAAGATGGATACCCCAGTCAATGCCATTACCAGTCGGATAGAACACGCCGATGTTTTTGATAGACGTCCGCACAGCAAAAACCAGCTGCGCACGCTTTAATACCCATGGTCTTCTCCAATGTTCAAAAGGGGACCCACCACATGGCGAGCCCCCTTTCGCGTTTCGCTTATTGTTTGCATCGGCTGTCCAAAGCCTCATAGCCAGACCGCCGTACGCTTTCTTAAGCTATTCGACGATTGGTGCTCCGTGGCCCCAAGAACCTTCCATGCCGCACACGGTCGAGGCAAACCCGGCAGCAAAGTCGAGCGCGCGCTCGATGGCCTCGGCGCCATCCTCACCACGCTTAGCGGAATCGAGATAGCACATCAAAAACGAAGTGAGGAACGAGTCGCCCGCTCCCATGGTGTCCTTCATGTCCGTTACCGGTTTAGCCAGCTGGCGGTAATAACGCTCGCCGTCGTAAGCAATGCAGCCCTCGGCACCCGCCGTAGCCGACACAAAACGCGGACCCAGGCCCTTCACCCATGCCAGACGCTCGCGAATCTCGTCCTCACTCGCGGCATCCGCCGCACTAAAGAAGGCAAAATCGACGTAGGGTGCAATCTGCTCGTAGTACTCGTCGGTGGAGTCGTCCGAAAAGTCAAAAGAGACCGTGACGCCCGCAGCCTTCAGCTTGGGCAGCTCGCGCTCGGTAAAGCAATAGTTGCCCGAATGAACCACATCGAACTGCTTCATGTACGAAAGGTCAAAGCGATCGAGGACATAGCGCGCATCGCCACGGATACCGCCCTCGTTGGAGCCAAGGAAGACACGGTCACCGTCAACGACGGTCACGCGAGCCGCTCCGTTCTCGCCAATCATCTGCTCACACTTGTCAAGCTCGATACCCTCATCCTCGAGGCTTGCAATGACATGCTCGGCAGCGGCGTCATTGCCAAAATGCCCATGTATGCGGAGCGTGCGGCACCGCATTTCTTGGCATAAACGGCGAAGTTCACCGCGTTGCCGCCAGGATACATGGTGTGGATATGCTCGTAGCGATCGACGACGTTGTCGCCAAATCCGAGCGCGTTAACGTTAAATGCCATGGTATTTATCCTTCTAGTACTCGACGACGCCCATGTAGCGACGGAAATCGGGATCGTGATCAAACACCTTGCCGCGTGCGGCACGCAGCTCGCAGTTCATGGCGTAGAACAGCACCGGGTCCAGATAAGCACGGACGCTCGCCGGCACGGCTTCCATACCGTACTCCTTGGCATCGAGCACCATCAGCGTATCGGTATGCGTCTTAAGGAACGCCAGGGCGCGCTCGTCCATAGCACGGCACTCGCTGGAGCCCATCTGCAGGAAGTAAAAAACGCCATCCTGAGTAGCCTCGAAGGGGCCATGGAAGTACTCGGCAGAGTGAATGTAGCTGCAGTGCTGCCACTGCATCTCCATAAGAGAGCAGATAGCGAAACCGTAGGTCTGGCTAAAGTTGGGACCGCTGCCCAGAATATAGAAGAACTCGTGCTCCTGGCAAAGCTTGGCAAAGCGATCGCCCAGCTCGGCATTTACCTTCTCGCGTGCCCGGGGGAAGAATCTTATCCATCTCGGCGATACCGGCATACATATCGGCAAGATCGGCGTAGCTCCTGCTGATCGAGCAGCTCTGCCGCAAGCGACAGCGAAATGCCAGCGGGGACCTCGGCCTGCGGCACGCCCTCGCCCCATGGGTAGACCCACGTGGTCCACTTGCCGGAGTCAATCTTGGATCCAGCGTTGTCGGTCTGGGCGATCACCGTAGCGCCGGCAGCAAGGGCAATCTCGCAGCCCTCGACGACCTCGGGGGTATTGCCGCTGTGGCTGCAAGCGATGACCAGGGACTTCTCGCCCAGACGACGCGGACGCATAATGTCGAATTCACGCGCGGTATAGATATACGAAGTGAAGGTGGTAGCCTCGCGCTGCAGAAGCTCATGAGCCGGGATCAAATCGATCATGGAGCCACCGCAAGCAATCCAGTAGACGCTGTCGAACTTGCCCTTCTCGGCAATTGCCTCTTTAATCAGATCGTGTGCGTTCATATCCAGTTCCTTTCTTGTTTGGCCCGCAATCAATGACGTTGGTTGCGTGGCCGATGGTTGTTTAGTCAATCAGATATTTCTCGAATGCGGCCATGTTCTTGGCATCTGCGGCCGCCGGGTCATCGTAGTAACGACCGTCCGTGATTTCCTGGCCCAGCATGCCGTCGAAACCATGGGCGTTGAGCGTGGCGACGAAGGCGTCCATATCGTGCTTGCCATCGCCCCACACCAGATGGCCATACGGGTCACCGTCGATAAAGTGCATCTCGTGAATTGCCCCATCGCCAAAGGCGGCAAACCAGTCCTCGAGCGTCTCGCCTGCGACGCCCATCGCGGTTGTATCAACCATGGGCTGTAAGTACGGGCTCGCGACCTCGTCAATCATGCGCTTCGCATCGGAAACCGTCGTCACGAGGTTGCTCTCCTCGGGACGCAGGCTTTCCATCGTAAGCACCAGACCGTGCTCGCCGGCATACTCCGCCAGAATGGACAAGTGCTCGCGGCTGCGCTTCCAGGCTTCCTCGCGGTCCTCGTCCCAGTCGCCCCAGCCCGAGTTGATGGACATACGGTCGCACCCAAGTACCTCGGCAAGTTCAATGCCGTGTTTAAAGTACGCCAGGCTGCGCTGTTCATGCAGCGGCTTGCGTGCGCAGTACTGCCAAGGATAGACAACATTCTCGGGGCACAGAGTACGATACCTAAGCCCACGGTCTGCAGCCTTTTTCGCCAGGACCTCAGCCTCAAAGTAGCCCGTATGGTCGAGCGTCACATGCGGCTCTGCACACCACAGCTCAATAGACTCAAAGCCCAAGCGCTGCTGCACATCAAGGAAGTAATCGAGCGACCACATGATGTAGTGGATATTCATGCCCGCAATCTGCTCGCGACGCAGCGTCGGTTTGGATTCAGACATCTTATGCCTCCTTATTTCGATCGAACACGATTTGTCCGTCCGACATCGTCATATCAACCGCAAGATCGCGTGCGTCGCGATAATCGAGGTCGAACACATCCCGATCGAGCACGCAGATATCGGCAAGCTTGCCAACCTCAAGCGTACCCAGCTCGTCTTCGCGCATCAGATCGTACGCGCCCCCGGCAGTCCAAGCGCGCAAGAGCTCGACAAGCGTCAGCGTGTTGACCTCATTCACGGGCAGTCCGTCGGCGAAGAATCCACCGCACGCGCTGTATATTGACTCGCCCAGGCTCGGAATCAGCAGTGGCAAATCCGTTCCACAGCACACTGTGCATCCGGAATCTTCCATGCCGCGGCGATTCCAGCTGTGCAAAAGTCGCGTCTCGCCAATTTGTCGACGCATCATCGACAGGCAATCCTCGCGCCGGTCCAGCGTCAGAATCTGCGGATAGACCTCGCAAATTCCACCTAACTTGCCAAACTCGACAAGATCGGTCGGGTCAGAGTTCTCGAGATCGGTAATCGCATGGCGGCGAAGCATCCGTCCATGCTCGTCTCGAGGCAGCGAGGCATAGAGCGTCACGGTGCGACGAACGGCGCCATCGCCCTGGCAATGCAAGGAATATCGGAAGCCGTCAGCATCAATTGCACGCAGCTCGCTTTCAATCAGATCCCACTCTGGCTCCTCGACGACCGTCTTGCCGGCAGCGCCCGCATCGGCCGTATCCTCATAGGGGTCAATCATCTCGGCAAGCCCCGCCCATACGCCGCGATCGGTCATACGGTTGAAGCCAGAAAAACGAACGAACGGTCCCCGGAAGCGCTCTCGTGCCTCGCGAGCATATGCCAGATTTGCACCAGCGCCCACCGGCTGCGACATCATAGAGACGCGAACCGTCAGCTCGCCAGATTCCTCACGGCGAGCCATTTCGTCGGCAAAGCCGTAGTAGTCATCAAACGCCATCTCCTTGATGGCGGTAACGCCGCGCTCGTTAAGCATGCTCATGTAGTTCGAATACCCCGCGCGCACCTCGGGCAACGCGAGGAAATCGCTCATCATGCGCCAGATCTTCTCGGCATAGCACGCCTGCGGTGTAAAACCGTATCGCGCACTGGCGGCAGCATTGAGAACGCAGGTCTCCGCGCCCGGTGTAAAGCAGACGACAGGGATATCACCAAAAAACTCGTCAAACACAGCTGCCGTATTTGCGTTCTCGGCATCCGATGCCAACGTTTCGGATAGGTTGTGGCCAAAAGCCGCCGCGCAATCCGGATGATCTTCTTTCCATGCACGCAAGAGCGACACGGCCTCTTTGGCATCATCGATGCCGGACAGATCAGACCCCAACGTCCGCAGCGCCCAGCCTGTATAGAAGGTATGTACATCGATCAGACCAGGCATGACGGTGCGGTCGCCCAGATCAACTACCTCGTCCGCCTGGGTCAAATACGAAGCCACCTCACACTTGGTGCCAACCGCCTCAATTCGATTGCCACGGACCGCTACGAAACCTTCAAACGGCAGGTCCCCCGTACCGGTAAAGACGCTCTTAGACGTCAGGACCGTCAAACGATCAGACATCACAACCACCTACACCGGAAGCATGCCAGAAATTGCCGTTACGATCAGGCCAAACACGACCATGAAGATGAAGAACTTCCAAATGGTCTTCCACCATTGGCCAAACGAAATCTTAGCCACGGCAAGGCCGGCGACCGTCATACCCGCCACGGGGCTGATGGTGTTGATGGTCTGGTTGGCAAACTGGAGCGCGGTGACGGCCGCCTCGGGATTGAGGCCCATGAGCTCGGTCAGGGGGCCCATAACGGGCATGGTGAGCGCCGCCAGGCCAGAACTCGAGGGAACCAGCAAAGAGAGCAGGCCAAGGACGATATACATAAACGTGGTGTAGACGGCGGCGGGTGCACCGGCAAGCGCAGTAGCGAGCGCCTGGAGGATGGTGTCGATGATCATGCCGCCCTCGGCGATGACCAGAATACCGCGAGCGATACCGATAACGATGGCAGCGTACGCAAAGTCGGCAAGACCCTTAACGAACTCCTCTGCGATCGTCTGCTGGTCAAGACCGCCCAGGATACCGGCAAGCAAGCCCATGCCAAGGAACACGGCGGAAATCTCATTCATGTACCAGCCCTGGGTAACAAGACCCCAGACGATAATGCCCATACCGCAAGCAAAATCGATAAGCACGAGCTTCTGACGGATAGTGAACTCTTCCTCGATGGAGGCATCGGTCACGGAAAACTCAATACGCTTGAGCTTATCGTCCTCGTACACAATGGACGACTCGGGGTTTTTCTTGACGCGCATGGCGTAGCGCATGGCCCATGCGATACCGACGGCAGTGAAGATGACCCAAGAAACGGCACGCAGCCACAGTTGCGGATTACCCTCGATGCCAATGATGCCTTGGGCGATCAAAACATTAAACGGGTCGATGGTCGAAGCACAATATCCCAGGTTAGGACCAAGGAAGCAGATGATGAATGCCGTCATCGAGTCATAACCGATACCCATCATGATGGGAATGAAGATGGCATAGAACGGCAGGGCTTCCTCAGACATACCAAACGTAGTGCCGCAAATGGACAGCAATGTCATCGTGATGGGGATGATGAGGATGTCCTTGTTCTTGAGCTTTTTAATCACACGGCTCATGCCGGCATTCAAAGCGTTGGTCTTGGTGATGATTGCGAACGATCCGCCAATCAATAAGACGAACGCAACGACGTCGGCGGCCTCTTGGATACCCTTGGTGGGCGCTTGCAGAACCGCGAAGATATCCTGGCCCAGATTGATGGTCTCGCCGGTCTCGGAATCGGTGTAGTTCTTATCGACCTGTTCATAGGTTCCAGCAACGGCGACTTCACGCTCGCCCGCCGCTGTCGAAATCGTCTTGCGCTGATACTGACCAGAGGGAACGATCCAAGTCAGGACCGCAAAGACAACGATCAGCAAGAACATGATCGTATAGACATGCGGTAATTTGAACTTAAACGTCTGTTTGTCTTCTTCGCCTTCGTATCTGACATAGATACCTCCAAAGAACTCGAGACTGCATCGCATCTCGCTTCAACGTTTGCACAATGCAAACGTTCTATGACGTCCCATAGATTACCAGCAGCTTTTCTCGTCATCAAGATAATTTCAAACTGATTGCCGCAACGCGGTTGAACGGTTGCGTTTGCGCCGTGAACGGTATGGAGACGCCGGTGAGATGATCCACCGGGCGGTCTCAATTCGCAATGTCCTAGATGTCAAAAACGTAGCGAGACCCAACGATCCGCTGACGACCGATGATAAACGGCCGCCGCTGCTCGTCGAAAAAGAAGCTTCCATATAAAACAAGGGTTCGCCAACGGGGAACTGCCAACAGCCGAGCGACCTCGGGCGACGCGCACGCGATCTCGAGTGTGCACGGGTCGGTAAACGCGGGCGTACGGCCCGTCCGGTTACGCACGAACTCAAAAATGGATTGGTTAGATAGAGGTGCCGTTGATAGATAAGCGTTGTCCTCGTAAACGTATATGTTGTTCTCGAGCATGACGGGGACTCCATCGGCAGTACGCACACGCTCAACGCAAATCAAATCAGTTCCAACGGGAACACCAAAGAACTGCGCTTCGGTGGAATCCGCCGGCAGTATCTTTCTCGAAATGACACACGCCCCCGGTTCCATTCCATTAACGCGGCATGCGTCCGAAAAACTCTGGACGTCATCCTTCTGGCGAATCTTGCGCTTGAGCTTGGGGGCATTGACAAACGTGCCTTTCCCCTGTCGCTTCGTTAGATAGCCCTGCTGGACGAGCTCCTCAATAGCGCGTCGCACGGTAACGCGGCCAACTTTATAGCTCTCAGCCAATTCGAATTCGTTGGGTATCCGCGCACCTGCCTTGTAGGCGCCGGAGTTGATTTCGTTTTTGATGATATCGATAACCTGTTGGTACAGCGGTATCGCTGCTTTACCGTCAGTTAGCCCTTCAGTCGGTGGCATATACCCTCTCCCAGCACAATTAAGTCAAAAGCGGGCTCAAGGGCATTCAACAAGCCCTTGAGCCCGCATTAGCATAAAGTATGCTTGCTGCCGCACCAAAATGTTGGCTATTTACTCATCTGACCCGAAAAACGCGCAACTACCGCGCTCCTAAGAAAGCGTGAGCAGCTCCGGCAGCTGGTCGATAATCTTGTCCGCGGCATCCTGGCTAAAGCCAAAGCGCTCCTCGCGCTTGGCAATGACTGTCAGGCCGGCTCGCTTGCCGGCAGTGATGCCAGGCACCGAATCCTCAACGCAGCAGCAGCGATTCGCGGGCAGCCCCAGCAGATCCAGCGCATGCAGGTAGATGTCGGGCTCGGGCTTGCTCTCCTTAAACTGCTCGCCGCTCACCACATACTCAAAGGCATCCGACAGCCCACACGCGTTGAGCACTTCCTCGATGCTAACCATGGGCGACGAGCTGGCAAGCGCCACGCGAACGCCACGGCGCGGCAGCTCTCGAATCGTATCCACGGCGCCTGGGTTAATCAAAGCCTGATAGTCGCGCGGACGCTTATGCGCCCACTCGTCCCAACGGGCCAACGCTTCCTCGCCAGTAAAATGCCCCTTACCGGCGCGCTCAAACCAATCGACCAGCATATGCAGAAAAGAACTGATGCGAGGTACCGACCTGCCCATTCAACTCCTCTTGAGTCAGGTTCAACCCAAGCTCCTTGGCAAACGCGGCAGTCTCGCCCAGATAGTAATACTCGGTATCGACAATGACACCGTCCATGTCAAAGATAACGGCGTCGAACGGAAATGCGGACACGGCACCCTCCCTAACAAAAGGGCGCCTGTAAGCAGGCGCCCGAACCATGCATTATCGGCGATTCTAGCCCAGCAGCTTATCCAGCGCCACCGCAATACCGTCTTCGTTATTATTGGCGGTCACCATCTGGGCTACCGCCTTAACCTCATCGACGGCGTTGCCCATGGCTACACCCGTGCCGGCCCACTCAATCATGGACTTGTCGTTCTGGCCGTCGCCAAACGATACGACATCGCTGGCATCGATGCCGAGCTTGGGCAGGGCACCCTCGAGCGCACGGGCCTTGTCGATACCGGGCGCCGTGTACTCAAAGTACCAGTCGGCCGTAAACATGCCCGAAAGCGTCTGCTTAAAGGGCGCATACATCTCCTCGTAATGCGCCTGCAGGTAGGCCGGATCGCCCGCCGTCAGCAGCTTGTCCACGGGATAAGCGTCCACAACCTCATGCAAGCTCTCGACCTCGCGAATCTTAAGATCGCACGCATCGCGCTCATACTTGACGATATTCTTCTGCGAGCCGTCAGGCAGCGTGATCATGCAATGGTACGAATCCTCGACGTGCAGATTACGACCGAGCGAAATCATAGGGATCACGTCAAAACTACGCAGATGATCAATCAGACGGTGCAGCTCGTCAGCCGGCATGGCCTGGTCAAAAAGGACCTCATCGGTCTGAGCATCGACCACATGCGCGCCATTGAAAGCGACTAGCAGACCGTCATGGTTTTGAAGGTCGAGCTCCTGCGCCAAGCGTGCAGCCCCCATGCGGGACGACCCGAAGCCAAGATGAGCTTAATTCCCGACTCCTGCGCCGCGAGCAGCCTCTCGCGCGTGCGCGGGCTGATGACCTTTTGGTCGTTGGTGAGCGTACCGTCGATATCCATTGCGATGGCTTTAATTGCCATATGCGCCTCCTTGCATCGTTTTTCCGTGGACCATCTTATCCGAGCCGGGGCACGTTCGCACGGCGCAGTGCATGACGGTTGCAAAACCACCCCATTTGAAAGAAGTAAAAAAGTGCTTGCAAAGACGCATCCCGACATTTAAGTTAAAAAGGACCGCCGTTGCGGTTTTTTAGTAGATCGAGCATATGCAGTTTGAGTTTTAGCGTGTAAGAGAAGGAAGATCGGCAAAGTACAACCCCAAACGCAATGACAACTTAATGAGGTAACTGCCACATGTGAGGCACCCAGGGCATTGCTGTCTCGATTTTGAGCACGATGCCTTCCGCCTTGGCATGGGCCGTTCCATCCCGCCCCTGCAGCAACTGCCTCACGGGCTCTTTGAAACCGCATAGCACCCCAGACGTCAGCACATCACCCACGGCAAGCACATCACTCACGACAACCAACACATCAACAAACAGCACGAACATCAACCGATTGGAGAAGCTATGACAAACCACCACGCTGAAGACGGCGATAAGAAAAGCATTCTGGATGCCCGCATTGAGCGAGCATATGCAAACGAATATGACGCCGCCTTTGCCGCCGCGACCATCAAGAACTACGCGTCGCTACCGCTCGCGACGATCTTGGCCGACCACCCTCAACTGCTGAAGCGCTGCACAAAGATCATGGGCGACCCCGACATTCGCAAGCTGACAGACCCCTATGCCCCAAAACGCGACAACGATTCGTACGTTCTTACCGTAGGCTGCCTAGCCCATATGCTTACGGCGCTCGACACGAAAACTCAAGCTCGAATGGAAACCCGACGAACGTCATGAACTCGAAAGCAAGCGGAACACCCTGCGCACCGCACTGTTCCTTCCGTTGGACGGCCTCAAGCGCTGCAACGTCGAGCTCAATACACAGGCGCGGCAAAAGCCCGGGACCACGGAGCAGAAAACTCCAAGACCCCATGCGGCCATCGTCGACCGCAACCGATATAACCGCATGACCGCGCACTTTTCCGCCGAGGGAGCAGCCATAAGGACGCTGATCGACCTGCTGTGCCTCCTGAGCATCAACGAGCTATTTGAGGGCTATCTCGCCCTTGTTCCCGCGACGGCACCCAAGTCGGTAGCAAAGATCATCGAGACCTGCAGACGCCAGTTTGAGCGCCATCGCAATGGCAGCGAGATGAACGCCAGCATCGCGCAGTACTACGCGGCTCATTACAAAAATGACGGATGTGCCCCTGTCGAGCATCAGCTGCGGCTCGCCTACACCACGCCCGCCGCAACGCTCCATCGCTTTGGAGCCCTTGGCGCTTGCGAGCCGCACGAACAGGCAGCCTGCCCCACAACCGAGCTCGATCTCAGACTCGGACGAACCCTGTAGCCCGCCAGCCCCTCCGCGGGCAACAATCCTATTCCACAACACAACCAACAGAAAGGAGTCCTCATGGACACCAATCATTCCCCCATCATCAGCCCCCTCACCATGCGTGAATCCGCCCGAGGTATCACGCTCGCCAGCATTTACGACGAGATGCTCGCCCGTCGCGAGCTCTCCGTCATGGGAAACATCGAAACCCCGATGGCCCACGACCTATGCCAGCAGATCCGCCTGCTCGATGCCACCGACCCCAGCCGCCCCATCACCATATTTGTCGCCAGCGCCGGCGGAAGCGTGCGATCGGGTCTTGCGATCTATGACGCCATGCGCCTCGCATCGTGCCCCATCCGCACCGACTGCCTGGAATTCGCCGCGTCCATGGGCGCCGTGATCTTTATGGGCGGCGACGATCGCCGTATGGCGCCCCATGCAGAGCTCATGATTCACGACCCGCTGATCCCCCAGGGGGCAGGCGGCTCGGCACTTGCGCTGCAGGAAACCAGCCGGCGTCTCATGCAGACCCGCAAGACCCTCACGCAAATCCTCTCGGACCGCAGCGGCCTCACGCCCAAGCGCATCCAGTCCCTCACTGCAAAAGACACCTACCTTTCGGCCGAGCGCGCCGTCGAGCTCGGCTTTGCCCACGAAATCCTCTCGACCACCAAGGAGGTCGCCCATGTCTAACCTCGCCAGCCGCCTCGCCGCATCTGAGTCCGCATCGTCCACCATTCTCGCCAAGGATCGAACGCTTTCCTGCGACACCCGCCAAACGGGACTCAACAACAACGCACTTGTGATCGGCCCCTCGGGAGCCGGCAAGACCCGAAACGTCCTCAAGCCCAACCTGCTGCAAATGAACGCAAGCTACATCGTGCTCGACACCAAAGGCACGCTCTGTCGCGAAGTGGGACCCGTGCTGGCAGCCCACGGTTACCGCGTGCAATGTCTCAACTTCGCCGACCTCAACACCGTCCCGGCCTGCGCCCGGCATCGAGCGCTGCGGCTACAACCCCCTGAGCACATTCGCCGCAAGGCGGACGGCAGGCCCAACCAGCAGGACATCCTCTCGGTGGCAAAGGCCATCTGCCCCATCGAGGACAACAACCAGCCTTTTTGGGATCATGCGGCGGCAAACCTGCTGTCGTCTTTTATCGCCTACGTCACCGAACAGCTGCCCGCCGACGAGCAGACGATCAGCTCGGTCATCAAGCTGATCGAGCACCTGCAGGACGGTGCCACGGGTCGATTGTTTGACGACCTGATCACGACCGACCCCCAAAGCTATGCCCTCTCGCTATGGCGGCGCTACGCCATTACGCAAAATGCCGAGCGCATGCACGCGAGCATCGTCGGCATCCTTGCCGAAAAGGTCATGTGTCTGGGATTCGACGGTGCGGCACAGCTCTATCGTGAGTGCCATCAGGTGGACTTCGCTTCCATGGGACACACCCCCTGCGCCTGTTTGTAACCGTGAGCGATATTGACCGCAATCTCGATCCGCTGACCGGCCTCTTTATTTCGCAGGCGTTATGGGCCTCATTCGTGAGGCCGATAGGCAGCCCGACGGCAGCCTGCCCGTGCCCGTGCGCTTTATGCTCGATGACTTCGCAAATCTGCAGATCCCCCAGATCGACAACGTGCTCTCGATTATCCGAAGCCGCAACATCTGGGCAACGCTGCTGCTGCAGTCGACCAACCAGCTCGATGCGCTCTATGGCGAGGCACGCGCACGCTCCATCATGGGCAACTGCGACACGCATCTGGTGCTGGCGTTCCAGGATCCCGAGAGTGCCCGGGTGTTTTCCGACCGCGCCGACGCGCTGCCCAGTACGCTCATGGCGACGCCGATTGATCGCTCGTGGCTCTTTGTACGCGGTCGCACTCCCGAACAGGTCGAGCGCTTTAGGCTCGAAGACCATCCGCTCTACGGGGAGCTGCCCGAGGCGCAGCGAGGCCATGCGGAGGCCGAGATCTAGGCGCAGGGTTCTCGCAGCGCGCGGCGCCCCGGCGATGTTCCACAAAGGCCGTGCGCCCCGGGACCACGGCAAAGCAAAGGGACCCGCATCCGATAGGATACGGGCCCCTGACTATAAGGCGCGATGCGTTAACAGCAGCGACTACTTGCGATGCGCGCGATAGAACTCGATGAGCGCCTGAGTCGAAGCGTCCTGCTCGGCCTTGGCGGTGTCGTCGTGGAAGGCCGGGGTGATCTGCTTGGCAAGCTGCTTGCCCAGCTCGACGCCCCACTGATCGTAGGAGTCGATGCCCCAGACCGTGCCCTCGACAAACGTGATGTGCTCGTACAGGGCGATGAGCTCGCCGAGCGCGAACGGAGTCAGCGTGTCGCCGAAGATCGAGGTCGTCGGGCGGTTGCCCTCAAAGCAACGGGCCGGGACGATCTGCTCGGGCGTGCCCTCGGCACGAACCTCGTCGGCAGTCTTGCCAAAGGCGAGCGCCTTGGTCTGGGCCAGGAAGTTGCCCAGGAACAGCTCGTGCACGTCCTGGCCGCTGTCGGTCGCAGGGTTGGCGGTATTGGCGAAGGCGATGAAATCGGCCGGGACCACCACGGTGCCCTGGTGCAGCAGCTGGTAGAAGGCGTGCTGACCGTTGGTGCCGGGCTCGCCCCAGAAGATCTCACCGGTGTCGGAGGTCACGGCGCTGCCGTCCCAGCGGACATGCTTGCCGTTGGACTCATGGTGAGCTGCTGCAGGTAGGCCGGGAAACGATGCAGGTACTGGCAGTACGGCAGCACGGCGTGGCTCTTGGAACCGAAGAAGTTGACGTACCAGACGTTGAGCAGGCCCATCAGCGCAACGGCATTGTTCTCGAGCGGCGTGTTGCAGAAGTACTCGTCGATAGCGTGGAAGCCCTCGAGGAACTGCTGGAAGCGCTCGGGACCGAGCACGACGATCAGCGACAGGCCCACGGCGGAGTCGACGGAGTAGCCGGCCGCGACCCAGTTCCAGAAGCCGAGTTGGCGGGGTCGATACCGAAGGCCTCAACCTTCTCGAGTGCGGTGGAAACGGCGACGAAGTGCTTTGCCACGGCCTCGGCGTTCTGCTCATCGGAGCCGTCGATGGCGCCCTGGGCCTTGAGCTGCTCGAGCATCCAGGTCTTGACCTCGCGGGCGTTGGTGAGGGTCTCGAGCGTGGTGAAGGTCTTGGAGACGATGATCACGAGCGTGGTCTCGGGATCCAGGCCCTTAAGCTTCTCGGCCTGGTCGTTGGGGTCGATGTTGGAGATATAGCGGCAGTCGATACCGGCGTCGGCATAGGGACGCAGAGCCTCGTAAGCCATGACCGGGCCCAGATCGGAGCCGCCGATGCCGATGGACACCAGGTGCTCGATCTTCTTGCCGGTAACACCCTTCCACTCACCGGAGCGCACGCGCTCGGCGAAGGCATACATGCGGTCGAGGACCTCGTGCACGTCGGCGACGACATCCTGGCCGTCGACGATAAGCTGGCCCCTCTCGGTTGCGGGGCGGCGAAGCGCGGTGTGCAGGACGGCGCGGTCCTCGGTGGTGTTAATGTGCTCGCCGGAGAACATGGCGTCGCGGCGCTCCTCGAGCTTCACCTCGCGGGCAAGGTCGCACAGGAGTTTGACGGTCTCGTCGGTCACCAGGTTCTTGGACAGGTCGAAGTGCAGGTCACCGGCGTCAAAGCTCAGCTTGTTCACACGCTCGGGATCGGCGGCGAACCAGGCCTTGAGGTCGATACCTTCAGCCTCAAGCTTCTCCTGATGAGCCTCGAGCGCCTTCCAAGCGGCGGTCGACGTAGCATCGATAGGTGCGGCAACAGTTGCCATAGAGTCCTCCTCAGCATACGGGCGCACGCCTCCATGCGCCCGGACATTCAGATGCCACTATTCTAGCGCAGGTCAAGACTATAATCAGCGAGCGTTGCCAATCGGCCCCCAAACGGCAACCGACCAAAAAGGGACAGGTTTATTTTGGCAGGTCAAACGCTTTACCAACCAAAAATAACCCATCCCTTTATGCCAAATACTAGGCTGCGGCGCACACGCTGCCGAGCAACTCACGCAGAGGAGACCCAATGCCCTCCAGCAGTTCGGGCGCGATGATGGCAAAAACGGGAACCTCGCCGACGCCCACGACAGCAGGCACCTTGCCCTCCGAGACAATGCATCCATAAGGGACAAAACCGTCTTCGCCGGCATCGAGCGCCGCCATGCGACGCGCGAGTTCGCGCGCAAAGCCAGCAGTATCGGCATCGCCAATCGCCAATACAAAGTCCACCCCTTCGTCGGTCGCCAGGGCCACGGCTTCGTCGATCAGCTCGTCTCCCCCGTCACCCTCAACCGAGCCGCAGCGGAAAAGCACGCGCTCGAGCAGAGCTCGATCAAGCGAGCCGAGTGCCGCCGAGACAAGCTCATCACGCGTGTGCTTGTCGCCTCCCAGCACGACCAGTGCCTTAGTGCCGCCATAGTGGGCAACCAATCGCCCGCACCAGCGAGCCACATCCCCATCCGCAACCAAGCGTGTCGGCATACCAAACCCATAATTGACCATCTTTCCCACAACCCTTCCGTGCGTATAGGCGGTATCGATTGTTAGGCTCATGCTACGAAGCAAGGTTTTCCGAGCTGTTTCGCACTCTTTAGAGCTGCGTTAAAAAACCCGATGCAGCCGCACGACCATACCTACCAAAAAGGGACAGGTTTTGACGATGTCCGGACGAGCGGGTATTATCGAACAAGTATTCGATAAGAACATGTGTTTGATGGGAGGACGCGTGGGACACGAGCGTCACACCTATGTCTGCATCGACCTCAAGACGTTCTACGCCAGCGTCGAGTGCGTCGACCGCGGGCTCGACCCGCTCACCACCAACCTGGTCGTTGCCGACGAATCGCGCGGGCGCACGACCATCTGCCTTGCCATCACACAGGCCATGAAAGACCTCGGAATCCATAACCGCTGTCGCCTGTTCGAGATTCCCGACGGTATCGACTACATCAAGGCCGTACCGCGCATGCAGCACTACATGGAGGTGTCGGCGCAAATCTACGGTATCTATCTGGAATTCGTCAGCCCACAGGACGTGCACGTCTACTCCATCGACGAATGCTTTATCGACGTGACGCCCTATCTGGACCTCTATCACACCGACGCTGAAGGCTTCGCCTGCATGTTGCGCGACGAGGTCCTGGCGCGCACCGGCATCACGGCAACGGTTGGCATCGGCCCCAACCTATTCCAGGCCAAGGTGGCACTCGACATTACCGCCAAGCACGTACCCAGCCGCATCGGCATACTCGATGACGAGACCTTTCGCAAGGAGATCTGGCCCCATCGCCCCATCACCGACATCTGGGGCATTGGGCCCGGCGTGGCAGCACGACTCGAAAAATACGGCGTCTACGATCTGATGGGCGTCGCGGCGCTCGACGAAAACCTGCTCTACGACGAGCTCGGCGTCAATGCCGAGTATCTTATCGACCACGCCTTTGGGCGCGAGCCGACAACTATCGCCGATATTCAGGCCTATCGCCCGCAGGCAACCTCAACTACCACAGGACAGGTGCTCTCGAAAGGCTATGCCTATGAACGGGCCTACACCGTCTTGCGCGAGATGGTCGACAACGCTGTGCTGGACTTAGTCGATAAGCACGTGGTGTGCAACAGCATCTCGCTCTTTGTAGGCTACGCGAGCGAGCGCGCCGACATACGCCGCCTCGACGCCAGCGGTACAGCGCAATATGTGGACGGATGCGGGCACCTGCGCTCGAGCACGTCGAGCATCGAGCCCACCGCGACCGCTGGCCCCGAACTCGCGCCCCGTGCTCCCAAGCCCGTCCAGCGCGATGACGAAAGGCGTCGCCTGGTGCGCGAAGCGCAGGCAATCGATGGCATCTTTGTGGGAGAGCATGGCGGCAAACCGCGCGGTGGCTATGCCGCACTCTTTGCACACTCTAACGCCTCGCGAAAGCTGCCCGAGCGCACCAATCGTTTAAGAAGATCATGGGCTATTTCGATGAGCTCTGGGCGCAGACTGTCGATCCCAAACGACCGGTCAAGCGCATCAACCTGGGCTTTAGCAATCTTGTGCCCGAGGAATTTGCCACCATCGATCTGTTCAGCGATATCGAGGCCGATGAGCGCGAGCGCGACCTGGCGCGCGCCGTCCTGGCCGTGAAAGGCAAGTACGGCAAGAACGCGCTCGTCAAGGGATTAAGCTTTACCGCCGGCGCCACCGCGCGCGAGCGCAACGATCAAGTTGGAGGACACCGTGCCTAAACCCAAACAACAGCCCATGCGCCCGCCGACCGCCTTCGAGCGCCTGGCGGACCCCGAGGGCAGACGCCGCGCAGCCGACCCCAACCTCACTGCCAACGGTGCCGTGCGCGCCAACCGCGCCGCACAGTTTATGCCCTTTGCCGCCCTCACGGGATACTACGAACTCGTGCGCAAGCAGGAAATCACCGTCGAGCAAAAAACGTGAGCTCACGGAAGAAAAAGCCCTCGAGCTTTCGCAAAAGCTCGAGGGCCTCAACGCGGCGACTTGGTGCGCGTCACCTATTACGATACGTACGGCTATCGTAGCCGCACGGGCATTCTCGACGAAGCGTTACCCGCATTCAAGCTGCTCAAACTCAGGGATATCGCCATCAACTTCGACGATATCCAAGGCATCGAGCTACGCGGACGAGCCTAGACAAGGACGCGCATCCAAGGCAAGGCCTACAGCTTCATAACGTAGTAACCCGCATCTCTCACGGCCGCCACGAGAGCGCCGCGGTCGATCGGCTGCTTAGAGCGTACGCGTGCCGTGTGGTCCGTATACGTCACCGTTGCCCACACGTCATCCAGCGCATTCAGGGCATTGGCCACGTTCTGAGCGCAGCCGTCGCAACTCATGCCGCCGATAAGCAGCTCATCGCTATAGGGGTAGTGGGACGGATCAGTATCCGCAACCACTACCTTCTTGGCCTTCTTGCCGCTCGCGCCATCGCTGCAACAACTCTTCCCGTGTGTCGAAGCGACAATGCGCCGCAGGCCAAAGAACATGCCGACGACAATCACGGCAAGCACAATGAGATTCGCAGGGTTGAGCAAGTCACTCATGCGTTCCCCTTTCAAGTAGCCCTATCTAGATACCCCCATGGGGTGTCCCCATCTTAACCCAAAAACATGTCCGTTCGGTCAATTAGTTCCCTGTTCAAACTTTTAGTTGACCAGGCTTACTTCGTGTATAAGTTTCCTAGGCTAACAGCGAGGACCAGAAGGAGCGCCGTGACTCGAACCATAGACATTCCAACGTTTCAGGCAGCGGTCGTGCGCAACTGCTCCCCTACGCTCGCAGGTATCAAGCCGGCTTCGCTCTTTACCTATCCCCGGCGTTTACGCCAACCAAAACGGAAAACCCGGCGCCGCCCTTATCGAAGGGCGACGCTCTCGCCTGCTCGCCGTCATAGCCCAATGCAACCGCGAGCTCCAGCCACTCGGGATCCATATGAGCGTTTTGGTCTGGCGCCCCTGCGGAGCGCTCATCTATGTGTACCGCCCTGCGGACCTCATGCGATACCTCTCCGACCCCCGCGCCACGACGGCGCTTGCCGCCGAAGGTTACGATGTCCACAACCTGCCCGCATCACTGGTGCATCTCGCCGCGCGCATCACGCTGGCAAGCAGCAATGCCGCAGAAAGCGCCTATGACGGCAGCGTCTGCGCACTCGCACGGAATAGGCACTGCGATACGGGGTGCACGTGCGAGTTCCCCCACGAAATTGGCTATTTTTGGGCTATCCCTACGAAGATGTCCATCAGTTTATCGTCCAGCGCGGCGAAAACTATAAGGTCTTTGGCGCATGGAAGGTATACACAAACGTTGAGCAGGCGCTCACGACCTTCGATTCCTATCGCGCATGCACGCAATACCTTACCTACATCTATCAACAGGGCTGCACCCTGGGACAACTTGTCCAGGCAACCCGATAGAGCATACAAAACGCGGCCGCACGCCGCACAACCGAAAGGAAAACATATGAGCAAGATCGCAGTCGTCTACTGGAGCGGCACGGGCAACACCGAGGCCATGGCAAACTTTGTCGCCGAAGGCGCAAGCGGTGCCGGCGCCGAGGCAGAGGTCATCTCCTGCGCCGACTTCTCCGCAGACAAAACCGCCGACTACGACGCCTTCGCCTTCGGCTGCCCCGCCATGGGCTCCGAGGAACTCGAGTACGATGAGTTCCAGCCGATGTGGGACGAGGTCAAGGAGACTCTCGGCGACAAGAAGGTCGTCCTCTTTGGCTCCTATTCGTGGGCCGAGGGCGAATGGATGGACAACTGGAAGGCCGACGCCGACGAGGCGGGCGTCAACGTCGTCGATTCCGTCATCTGCTACGACGCCCCCGATGATGAGGGTGAAGCGGCCTGCAAGGCCCTGGGAGCGGAGCTGGCCTAACGAAGCCGTCAGAAAGTCGCAAGGCAACTGACAGCCGAGTACCGCACAACAACAGTCGCTCATGCCCAAACAAAAACGGGGACCGGATATTCACATCCGGTCCCCGTTTGTTATATCGACACCTCGACGCGTTGCTACGAGATATTGCCCAAGAACGCCTTGGTGCGTTCGCTCTTGGGGTGGTCGAAGACCTCGCTCGGCGTACCCTCTTCCACGATAACGCCGCCGTCCATAAAGACCACGCGGTCGGCGACATCGCGGGCAAAGCCCATCTCGTGCGTCACCACGATCATGGTCATACCGTCACGTGCAAGATCGCGCATGACACCCAGAACGTCGCGAACCAGCTCGGGGTCGAGCGCCGACGTGGCCTCGTCAAAGAGCATGACGTGAGGATTCATCGACAGGGCGCGGGCGATCGCCACGCGCTGTTGCTGACCGCCCGAGAGCTGGCTCGGCATAAAGTCAATGCGCTCGGACAGGCCAACCTTGGTCAGCTCCTCGATGGCGATCTTCTCGGCCTCTTCCTTGCTGCGCTTGAGCACCTTTTGCTGCGCGAGCATGACGTTCTTTTTGACTGACAGGTGCGGGAACAGGTTGAACTGCTGAAAGACCATGCCCAAGTGCGTGCGCACTTTGTTGAGGTCGACACCCTTGGCGCACACATCCACGCCCTCAACGATGATCGAGCCGCTCGTGGGATGCTCCAGACGATTGATGCAGCGAAGCATCGTCGACTTGCCCGAGCCCGAAGGACCCAGGACTACGACGACCTCGCCCTTGTGCACATCCAGATCGATATCGCGCAGGACCACGTTATCGCCAAAGGCCTTCTGGAGATTCTTGATGCTGACGACGACCTCGTTCGAGTTATTGGTTTCGCTCATGATAGGACCTCCTTACAGACCGGCGATGTGATCGGCGGGCGCGCGACAACCTGTCCGGCGCTCTTGGTGGGACGCTTCTTTTTGGTTTCGGCCGTGCCCAAAAGCCTCGCCTCAAGACCGCTCACCAAGCGTGCAAGCGGCAGGGTGATGACCAGATAGAACAGGGCGGCAACCACATACGGCGTGATGGAGCCCGTCGTGGCCACGATGGTGCGGGCGTCATGACGATCTCGACCACGCCCACGGCCGCGAGCAGCGACGTATCCTTGTAAAGCAGGATAAACTCGCTGGTCAGCGTAGGCAGGACATTGCGGAACGTCTGCGGAATCATAACGTAGAGCAGCGTCTGGAAGGCATTCATGCCCAGCGAGCGAGCGGCCTCGTTTTGACCCTTGGGGATCGACTGAATACCGGCGCGGAAGATCTCGCACAGGTAGGCGGACGAGTTCATGGCCATGACGATGACGCCCAACACATAGTCGTCCACCTTGACGCCGGCAAGCGGCAGGCCAAAGAACGCGATGTAGATCTGCAGGAACGCCGGCGTACCACGGATGATATTCACATAAATGCCGGCAAGGCAACGAAGGATGCGCGACTTGGAGATGCGCATGAGCGACAAGGCAAAGCCAAAGGGAATTGCCAGCGGAAACGCCACGAGCACGATCGAAAGCGACATAAGGAAGCCCTTAAAGACGATCGGCAGGCTTTGGACCAAAATGACCGGGTTCAAGAACAGGCGCAGGAACATATTGGAGTTCCAGGCCTCGACCCACGGCTGCTCCTTAAGGTCGGCCAGGAAGTTATCGAATGCCGTCACGCCCTTAATCTCGACGGAAGGAATCTTGGAGATCTTCTTGGTCGAACCATCGGCCAAAGTGTAGGTGCCGCTAAAGGCCTCATCGCCGCCCTCGACGGGGAAGGTCACGCCGTAGACCTCGACACGGAAAAGCCGCCGGCAGGCGCCGTCTCGCCAAAGTCGATCTTGAGCGTCTGGCCGTCAGCCTTGCACGTGGGCTTCATGGGCGTACGATCCATGAGGTCCTCGCCCGAGAGCATCGTCAATCGCGTGTCATCGGTACCAAACGTCGTACCGTCGACAAACGTCAGCGAAAGACCGCTCAGTTCTCGTCGGCATCGGCCTGAACTTCCCAGGTGATGCGCGTCTCGGTACCGCCGACCACAGCGCTACCCGAACCGGTATTGGGTCGGGCGGTAATCTTTGCGGTCTCAAGCGCCTGGGCGGTCGTGGGCGCATATGCCCCCGCACACACCAGCGCGAGCGCCACGGCCATGACGCAGGCTAGCTTTTGGAGCAAGGCGGGCAGTGGAAAACGCTGCTCCGCGGCCCCTTTGTTCAGTCGAGACAAGGTGGCTCCTATCGTAGAAGTTGCCGGCAAAACGAGACGGAAATGCTCTCCGTCAAGAGAAGCGCAAAGGCCCTCTCCGCCAAAACGGAAAGGGCCTGCGCACAATCAAGTAGCTATTTTACTTGATGTTGTACTTAGCCATGAGGGCGTCGACGGTACCGTCGTCGGTCAGGTCCTTGATGGCCTGGTTGATGTCGTCCTTGAGCTTGGTGTTGCCCTGGTTGATGGCGATGGCGTACTCCTCGCCGGTGCTGATCTGCTTGATGGTCTGGCAGGTGTTGAACTGCTCGGCGGTCAGCTGGCTGGCAACGGAGCGGTTGGTGACTACGGCGTCGCCCTTATCGGACTGCAGGGCGCTGAAGCACTCGGTGGCGTCCTTGTAGGGGACGATCGTTGGCCGTTGG
>ENA-OQBU01000069-OQBU01000069.1-human-gut-metagenome-genome-assembly--contig:-NODE-69-length-30581-cov-4.787089_pt1 | contig 30581 bp, 39 predicted proteins | sample MGYA00242492_ERZ504566 | MGnify/ENA primary metagenome ERZ504566 (study PRJEB26092, sample SAMD00036261) | human gut metagenome | host: Homo sapiens | study: EMG produced TPA metagenomics assembly of...
CACTGAATGTGTCCATCCTCGCAGTATCCGGTTCTCAAGGTGCACGCCTGGCGGCTGATCCGGTCCGACCGGGCCGCGCGGCAAGGAGATATATTGCCAGACCGGAGGGGCGCCGGGGGCGGGAATCGCGCACTCCATATTTTGTTCACAAATGAATAGGTCCCTCAGTCGCATCACTGAGGTTAAACTGAAGCATTGGCTTCTGATATTGGCGATGACCAGCTGGTTTATAGGTGTTAAGGCATCGGTCATCTCTGGAGCGCCACTTTACGCCAAAAGCATCAGCCATTTGTTTCCCGTCGGTAAAAGGCAGGTTTGTTCGCCAAGCGTTCTTATATATAGAGAGTTCGGGTTCGACCGTGCACCGGCAACAAAAAAGCGACCAGCCGGAGCCGATCGCTTTCTATTCTATGCTGGATCATCCAGAGGGCGCTTCCGAACTCATTTTCTCGCTGCCATTCATGCTTTCGAAGCATCGTTCGACCTCCACAGCCTCATGTTTTGAGGATCTGCCGTGTTTATCACTGTTATTAATGAGTGTGTGGAAGTGATCCTCATACAGATACGTGCGATCCGCCAGAGAACTGAGAAGCATCTCTCTGCAGCCCTCGTTGCCTATCCTCGCATCTCTCAGGTCTTCCGGAATTCACAAGCAGTCTTAGGGTCAATTTGTTTCCGTTTTCAGAGACTTGTTTGAGAGTTTTTAAAGACAGTTCAAACAATAAGTGAGACACCATAAAGCAGAGCAAGATGTGCCGGATAGAAAATGTAGAAGAAATATTTGAGCTTCAGCCCTCGCTTACCATTATAAAGATTGATAAGCAGCAACGAAACGACCGCGGCAGCAACATCAGGATTAAATACACTAGCTGTAGCAAACTCAAATCCGCCGCCAACTATATGGCATGACGAAAGGAGCACTGCACATACTGCAGCAAAGAACATCTTGGCCTTGCTGTCGTGGAATAAATAGAATGCAGCCACAAGCATAATGCCATACACACCGCCATCTAGTTTAGTGTATTCAGCTGCCAGTGCTGTCAAAACAATCAGAGCAGTTTCTGCGATGTATCTTTTCCGTTTTGAAAGACTTTGTATCTTTTCCAGAACAATCAAAAAAGACCAAGGAAAGCAGGAGCTCACACATAACATTTTTGTTGCCGAAGGTCAAATAGTTGCCCGGTTTGGACGAAATCGTATATGGGCTCCGCAATGATTGCGAAGACAAGCATATTTCGCAGGTACTTCTTTAAGTCATGAGTATGCAAAAATCCCTCAACCATCAAAAAGCAAAATAAGGGAAATGCAATTCTGCCAAGAACATGAAGCACATCCGAAGCCTCGCTTAGAATCGCCCACTGTTCGTCTGATATCTGACTGTACGATGCGTGAGTCATGATTCCATTGGTCAGGACGATCCTGCTTACATGATCGAGAACCATCGAAATGGCTGCTATTATCTTTAATGTGCTGCCGCTAATTCCGTATCTATTTGTTTTCATTTCGTATTCCTTACTTTGGGTGGGCCGTCAGGGGTTCAGCCTGCTCCGCAGGCGGCCGCTGCGGCGCTTCGCGCCTTGCGCGCTGCGCTGGCAAACGCTCACGCGTTTTACTCAGCTCCGCGCCCTTTCGGGTTCGAACCCGCGTCGCGGCAACAAAAAAGCGGCCGGCATCCGCCAGTCGCTTTTCCATTCTAGGTGGGCCGTCAGGGGTTCGAACCCTGGACCTTGGGATTAAAAGTCCCCTGCTCTGCCAGCTGAGCTAACGGCCCGCGGGTGGCATTGTACCACGGTCTGGGACTATTCCCAACTCCATTGGCCGTTCTGGAAAATCACAACTTCACGTCCATCAGGCGTAATGCCCGTAATATCGATATCGTCCGTGCCGATCATAAAATCGACGTGCGTGCTCGAGACGTTGACGCCATGCTCCAGGAGCTCCTCCTTGGACATGTCATACCCACCCTCGATGCATTCGGGGAAACCGACACCTAGCGCGAGATGGCAGCTAGCGTTCTCATCATAGAGCGTGTCATAGAACAGAACGCCACTTTCACGGATCGGCGTGTTCTTGGAGATAAGCGCGATCTCACCCAGATGAGCGGCACCTTCATCGGTGTCAATAATGCTCGCAAGCGTCGCCTTACCCACGCGGGCATCGTAGTCCACTACGCGGCCCGCCTCGAACTTAATCCAAAAATCGTCAACCTTGTTACCGTGGTGAATGAGCGGCATAGCCGAATACACGATACCGTCGGCACGCATACGATCAGGCGAGGTGAAGACTTCCTCGGTGGGAATGTTGGGGAAGAAGGGGTGCCCATCGGGCGTCTTGCCCTTGCCGCCGGCCCACTCGTGACCTTTCGTCATGCCAATCGTCAGATCGGTTCCATTTGCCGAGGTGTAATGCAGGTAGTCGAAACGATTGTCGTTCAGGAAACGCAGGTTCTTTTCGAATGCGGCGTCATGGAGTTCCCAGTCGCTCTCCGGGTCCTGGCCATCGGCGCGAGCGGTGTGCAGAATCGCATTCCACAGCTTATAGATTGCAACCTCATCGGCGTCTCCCGGGAACACCTCGCGCGCCCAGGCAACGACCGGCGCGCCGGCGATGCACCACGGGTTGATGTTGTAGTCCAGTCCGCGGCGGAAGACCTTGCACTGCGTGTTCCTTGCCTTAGAAGCTGCAGCAGGCTTAGCGGGATCGATGCCCTTAAGGGCGGCAGGGTCCGCACCCTCGATAAAGATAAAGCAGGCACCATCCTGGGCCAGGGAATCAAGCTGCAGGCGCTTCCACTCGGGCGTCTGCTCAAAATAGCTTTTCTCGACATGCTCGTACGTGAGCCTCGTCACGGCGTCATCGGCCCAAATAACCGTCACGTGACCGGCACCGGAGGCATAGGCCTCCGCGACCACCACGCGCGCAAACGGCGCGCACTCGACCGGAGACTGAACGACAACCTCCTGGCCGGGCTTGACGTTTACGCCCTTGCGGACAACCAGGCGCGCATAGTTTTTAATCTTGGGCTCTAGGGCCTTCATGCCCTCCAGAGCCTCTTCGACCGTCAGGGCAGCTCGAATCATGTGCCACTCCATCTATCTATAGAACAGTAAAAAGGCGCGCCGCAAAAACGACGCGCCTTATATCTTAGCGATAAGTATGCATGCAAACGCTACTTCTTCTTAGAGTCCTTCTTGTCCTCCTCGGCAGCCGAGCGCTCGATAAGGGCGTTGAGCTTGTTCTCGGACATGCCCTCGGCCTGCGTGCGGTACATGTTGCGCAGGGGACGAATACGAACAAAGTCGTAGATAAAGTCACCCAAAATGACGATGTAAGACAAAACGATGCCGACCATCTGGACAGGGCTGGACACCATGCCAGCGGGAGCGAAGTACAGCGAAGCCCAAATGGCCACGACGAGCACCATGCCGATAGCGAGCACGGCCCACCAGATGCGGCGGCGCTTGGTGTAGTCCTCATCCTGCTTGAGAAGGATATTCGACACCGTGTAGATGCGATCCTCCTTGGCGCGCTGCTTAGCCTTGCGGGCGCGCTTCTCCTCTTTAGAGAGGCCCTCGAGGTTCTCGCCCTTCTCGAGCTCTTTGCGGCGTGCCTTAGACGAAGCCGGCACGACGCGGACAGAGCTCGCTGCCTGACGGGCGGGCTTGGCGGATGCGGCGGACTTGCGCGCAACCCCGGTAACCTCGTGGGATTGCGTGCGCTTGTTCGTGGCGCTACGGGTACTCACTTATGCGTTCTCCTTCATGCTTGTGAACTGGGAGCCCGTGATGATCTGGAAGGCTCGCGATAGCGCTCGGACGTGCCATCGATGACCTCGGCGGGCAGGTGCGGGGTCTCCCCCGTCATATCCCAGTTGGCTTTGAGCCAATTGCGGACGAATTGCTTGTCGTAGCTGGGCTGAATCTTGCCCTCCTCGTAGCTGGCGGCAGGCCAGAAACGGCTGGAGTCGGGCGTGAGGCACTCGTCGATCAGCGTGACCTTGCCATCGATGACACCAAACTCGAACTTGGTGTCGGCAATGATGATGCCACGGGTCGCTGCATACTCGGCGGCAGCCTTGTAGATCTTGAGGGAAAGGTCGCGAATCTGCGTGGCGATGTCCTCGCCCACGATCTCGCAGCAACGCTCGAACGAGATGTTCTCGTCGTGGTCACCGATCTCGGCCTTCGTGGACGGCGTAAACAGCGGCTCGGGAAGCTTGGAAGCTCGGTCAGGCCCTCAGGCAGCTGGATGCCGCAGACGGTGCCGTTCTCGTCGTAGGTCTTCTTGCCCGAACCGGTCAGATAGCCGCGGACGATGCACTCGATAGGAATCGTCTGGGCCTTCTTAACCAGCATGCGCGGCCGGCGAGGTAGTCACGATACTCAGCAAACTCCTCAGGGAAATCCGCCGGGTCGATGGAAACGAGGTGGTTGGGAACGATGTCGGCAAACTTATCGAACCAGAATGCGAGATGCGGTTGAGCACCTCTCCCTTAAACGGAATCTCGTCGGGAAGAATGAAGTCGAACGCAGAAATGCGGTCGGTGGCGACCATCAGCAGGTTTTCACCGGCATCGTAGATATCACGAACCTTGCCACGGGAATCCGGACGACGCTCCATCGTTGTCACGTGAGTCACTCCTTACCAAAATACGACAGTAATGCGGGTTCTTTCCCGCACGTTTTCGCAAACTCGGAGCGGCAGGGACGAAACCCCTCCTTCACCGAATAGCGAAAAGCTTGTGCTCCATTGTAGTAGATGCCGCGTCCGCCGTGTGCTCGCGAGGCAGATGAATCGTAAAAGTCGTACCCTTTCCAAGCTCCGACTCCACGGATATGTAGCCGTGATGGCGCTCGACGATCTGTTTAGTCACGGCGAGGCCCACGCCCAGACCGCCCGCCTCACGGGCACGGCTGGCATCGGCGCGCCAAAAACGGCCGAAGATGCGCGACAAGTCATCCTTGGCAATACCGATGCCGGTATCAGAAACGGCGATGCTGACGTGTTTGCGGTCACTGAGCACCGACACCACGACCCAACCGCCCTCGGGGGTGTAGCGCATGGCGTTGCTCATGAGATTGATGACGCATTGTGTGATCATGTCGGGATCGGCTTCGACGACATCGTCGTGACCTTGGGTCTCGTCAGCAAAGCGCAAGCGCAGATCGCGGTCGACAAACAGGCGCTCCTGGGCATTGACGATGGAACGCACGAAAGGAACCATGTCCACCGGCTCAAGGTTGAGCGGAGCCGTGCTGTTTTCCATGCGCGACAGGTCGAGCATCTGCTGCACCAGACGAGCCAGGCGACGCGTCTCGGAAGCAACAGTCTCCAAGTGCTCATCGTCGGTAGGATATACGCCATCCTGCATGGCCTCGACCGTTGCGAGCATGGCCATAAGCGGAGTACGAAGTTCGTGAGCCACGTCCGAGGTCAAACGTTTCTCGTGTTTCATATCCTTCTCGAGCGAAGTGGCCATCTCATCGAATGTCTCGCCCAGTTGATCGATCTCGTCATCGCCGCGCAAGCCCGTACGAGCAGACAGATCGCCATCGCGAATTTGCTTGGCCGTGCTGGTAATACGGTGAATCGGCTTGGTGAGCATGCGCGACACGAGTGATCCGATAACGACCGAAATGCAAACTGCAACAACCGCAGCAAGGGCCATGGCGTTAAAGGTCTTCTCCCTAAACGCAGAATCTGCCTTGGTGAGCAAGGCATCGGAGCCGATGGCCCACAGCTTTACTTGTCCGACATGCTCGCCGGAAGACGTTATGATTTCGACGTTTGCAACGCTATCGGAGCCGGTGGGAGCCGACGAGACCGGACTATGCGATGCTTTTTTCCCGCTCGAGCTGCTCGACGCTGATTCGCTCTCGCGCACATCGGCGGTCGCGCTTGCCGAAGGCCATGAGTCGTCATAAACGACAACGCCTTTCTTGTTGACGACCTGCATACCCAAATCGTCGGATACCAAACTCGATGTCGCGACCGTACGTAGCTCGCCCGCAGTCCAATTGCCGTTTTCCTCATACGACGTCGCAAGCTTTTCGGCAGCGGAATTTGCGATTTCGACGATATTGGAGCGCGTGTAATCCGAAAAGACCGTGCCCCACACAACAGAGACCACGCCCACCAGCACCAATACCGTCATGAGCGATGTCAGAGCAAAAGCAAGTGCCATGCGCGAGGGATAGCTCATCGTTGGCCGTGAATCGGAACGAGGCGTGTTCCAACTAGCCTTGGAACCCGCCTCGCTCTCCTGCTTGTGCTTTTGTCCGATTTCAAAGCGCGCAGGTGTCATATGTGATTTCCCTATTTCTCGTCCGACTTATCGGTCTTGGCCGGAGCCTCGAAGCGATAGCCGACACCGTGGACGGTGTAGAGCCACTTGGGCTTCTTGGGATCATCGCCCAGCTTGGCGCGAAGGTTCTTCACGTGGCTATCGATGGTGCGCTCATAGCCCTCAAAGTCGTACCCAAGCACCTTCTCGACCAGCTCCATACGGTTGTAGACACGGCCGGGATGACGAGCAAGCGTGGTGAGCAGCTTGAACTCGGAAGCCGTCAGATCGACTTCCTTGCCTTCGACCAAGATCTTGTGGCCCGAGATATCGATGACCAGATCGCCGAAGTCGAGTACCTCGACGGCGGGCTCGTCGGCCTGGTGGGCACGACGGAACAGGGCGCGTACGCGGGCGACAAGCTCGCGCGGCGAGAACGGCTTAATCAGATAGTCGTCGGCGCCGAGCTCAAGACCGATAATACGGTCCTCGATCTCGCCCTTGGCAGTCAGCATGATGATAGGGACATCCGAGGTATCGCGAATGGTGCGGCAAACGCGCTCGCCGGGGATCTTGGGGAGCATAAGGTCGAGCACGACCAGGTCAAACTGATGCTTCTCGAACTCCTCGATCGCGGACTGGCCGTCGCCGACACCCACAACCCAGTAGCCTTCGCGCTCGAGATAGGCAGCGACGGCGTCACGGATTGCCTTCTCATCCTCGACCAGCAGAATCTTTTTTGCATCTGAAGCCATAACACGGCCCCCCTGTCTCAATTAGCTAAGAACAAGCCCATTTTAACGCACCTGAGCCCGCCGGATGCCGCTATGACGCGGCAGCTCGGCGGGCGGTACTCACAATTACAACGCGTTTATTCCCCTGTTGGCGCCTTTTTAACCCCTCTAAGCTTAAAGAGAGAATAGGCGTGCAGTGACCGTCTCTGGTATACCCTGGCTGTTGCGCACCGTGGCGTACGTAAGGAATGAGTCCGATTTTCCCGCCGTAGCTGGATAATCGCCATATTCCAAAGCGCGGTCGGGCGACAACAGCGAGCCATAGGTCTTGGCAGAGGTGTCGATCAGGAAATGCGACGCCTGTACCTTAACGAGATATTTATTCTTCTTGCCGGCAGCACATGCGAGCGGCTCGCGGGACAGAAAGAGGTATGGCCCTCCCTCATTACCGATATACGTGCCCATGTTTGCCCAGGCTGCCCACGTCACTATAGGTCGCCTCGATAGAAAACACGAAGGTATCGCCCATATATACGGCCTCGAAAGGCGAGACTGACGAGGGAAGGACTAGCTGGGCACGTTTTGGTGTTGTTGCCATCGGTCAGATCGATTGCCGTTATGCCATAGTAGACGCCTTCGTCGTTGCGGACACGCGGCGAGATGGTCAAAATGCCGTCGCTCGCGCGCGGGGCCGATGCAAAGCGGCCCATCGATTTCCAAATTACCTCGGCCTTGGATTCATCAAGCGAGCGACGATAGCAAAACGAATCACTACTCGTTTTATTGCCGCCTGCCGAAGGCATTTTATACCAGATGACCGATGACCCGAACGCCGTAAACAGGGGCGGATCATAGTCCTTGCCACCTCGATCGAGCTCAGCCACGTCGCCAGAGAGCGAAGCGCCCGACAGATTTTGAGCGTAGAGCTTCCACGATGAATTGGCAAAGTTCATCTCAACCCACGCAAACACGCCATCGCCGGCACGGACATCGTAAAAAGCATATCCCGTGCCCTCGATAGGATCCTCGATTAATGTGGTAAGCGAGCCATCGCCCAGGTTGAGCACACCAAGCGTATTGGCATGCAGAGCAGAAGCAGGCGCCATCATCGCGGCGGCGTAGTCGCCATCGCAGTAGTACAGCAGCGTGCCCAGCGGCAGCGTCCACGACGCCGCCGGCTCAAGATCGATATCAACAGCTTCGTACTCATCAGTGATCGAGACAATCTTCGAATCGTCCTTGATAACCTGCGGCTCGCCGGCGGCATCGTCGCTGGTGCCCGTTTTTTCGAGCAACCGGCAAGCACCGCGGCAGCGCCCGCGGCAGCACCGCCGAGCACAAAGCCACGGCGCGATATTCCATTCTTGATGTGGTCGGCGATACCCATTAGGCGATCTCGGCGCGAGCGGCCTCGATAGCGCGCGTAAGCTGATCGGCGCAAGAGGTCTTTTTCATACCGCAGGTATTACCGGCGAGAACCTCGATTACGCGATCGGCAGGAGCACCCTCGACTAACTTGGAGATTGCCTTGAGATTGCCGTCACAGCCGCCGGTAAACTCAACGCCCAGCACCTTGCTGCCATCGTCAGAGAGATTGAGGTGAATATTGCGAGAGCATACACCCTGCGGCTTGTAGTCAAAACTAATCATTGAGATCCCCTCTCAGAAAGAAATTTCAGACGTCTATTATCCCCGCCTGGGCCGACTTATTATCGCAAGCACCGATTCAACATCCTACGATGCATGGACTCGCGGGGGCAAGATTAGCAGTCCGCACCCCGCGCGTGGACCGTGCGCTTCTCCCGATACATATTGTGGTCGGCGACACGATATACATCGGCCAGCGTATTTCCAGCCGTCTCGACGGTCGCCACGCCAATCGATGCGCTGACCGTCAGGGCCTCATCGCTTACCGCGGCAAGACCGAGACGAAGATCCTGTTCCAGCCCGAGCGCAGACTCGTTGTCAGTATGGGGGCAAACCAGCAAAAACTCGTCGCCGCCAAGGCGCATCGGCAGATAATCCGCACCAGCCACCCGCCGCAGCACGGACGCCGTCCGTCGCAGCAGTTCATCCCCCATCTCGTGACCATAGATGTCGTTGGTCCGCTTGAGATAATTGCAGTCCAACATAATCACGCTCACGGGCAAGTCCTCGTTTACCAGGCTATCTCCGCGCGATTCAAGATAGTTGCGGTTGCGAAGCCCCGTCAGTTTGTCTTGATATGACAGCTCCTCGGCGTGCTTGACCATCGATATGTTGTGCGTCGCCACGACGACCGACTCCAGCCGGCCTTGCTCATCGCGATGCTGGGGGACAACCTGTAGCGAGTACCAAGCGCTCGACAATCTCGCACCTCGGCAGCCAAGTACGGTACGCCCTCCATACGTTCACGAAGCGAACTTATATCTACGAGTCCCACAACGCTTCGCGGCTTTCGGGGCTCACGATATCCCGGCAGACCGTGTCCATAAAGTCATATGCTCGCTGTGCTCGGCAAATATCTTCGCTATCGCCGGCGACATATTGATCCCCTCGATCTCGAGGGTGTCGAGATGCAAAAGGAAGGTCGAATCGTAGATGGCGCTTATGGCATTGATAATGCCGAGCTGTTTATCCTTTTCGACCAAATTGCGGTGGTCAACGATATTTCGAGCCAACAGCACCACGACCCAAAACGCAAGACACACCAAGACGCCGACGGCGACAAATGAAATCCTGTCAGACATGACCTCAGATTTGGGATATAGCGCAAACAGGCGGTAGTCCTTATATGCCGCACGCACGGCATACCATTCGTCTCCTCGATATTCGATGCGCGTCAGGCCGTCGTCTTTCCACTCAACTCCTACGCTGGTGAGGAGTCGGGCGAGCGACACGTCAGCATCGGCACTGTTGGATGAGACAATCTCCGCATCCTCCATAACAAGCACCGTGGGACCCTGGTGGAAGGTACTGTTCGAAAGCACGTCGGCTATGGCATATGAATAGTCGTCCGCCGTATCGGAAACAAGTGAGCGGTATGCCAGGCAACGCCGTCGCCATACGGAACAGCACAGACGGCAAAACGACACCACGGCGCTCATCGACAGTTGAGTAGGTCACTTTGGGACCTTGATACATCGATGCGACCGGCGAACAGGCCAACTCATCTCGCCACAACATGAGCGGATCGCGACCATCGATGTCGTAGTGGGCAGCCATATGGCCATCGGAGTCCATGACCATCAGCCCCGAAAGGTTCTCGGCATGGACAAATTGCTCGATAAGATCGTCGTTAACCTCAACGCGATCAGAGGACAGGAACGTCGCAAACGATTCGACCGCGGCGAGCAAATCGTGCGTCGCCTCGGTTTTTCTCCCCTGTTCGTAGCGGTCATATTTTTCGCAAGCGTTCTCCAAAAACACCATGGTTTCTTGGCCAAACCCAAGCGTTTTTTTCGAGGCAGCGATGGGTTCCAACCGTATACAACAGGCCTAACAAGACGGCGCTGACAATAACGCTGGCAGCTATGACGTTCAGAGTCTTTCGACTCAAGCGGTGCTCATCAGTTGTCATGAATTTCCTCCTTGCCCGCCCGTCGTCGCTCCTGTCTTGTAATTGCCCACAATACGGTCAATCGTGCCATCTCGATCCATGTCGAACAGCGCGGTATTGAGATCCTTTACGACCGATCCTTCATAGCTGTCATCAAACGCGACGCCCAGGTCAACCGTCATAACATTGTCGGCAAACACACGGTAAACGCCGGGATACTGAGCAACGAGTCGGTCAAGCGACTGGACATCCGCCATCCAGCAGTCAACGTACCCTTTGACTAGAGCGGCTTTGCAGAGTTCGGCAGAGCCATATGATTTGATTTTGACGTCCGACGAGACCCCCAGATCCCCCGCAAGCAATCGGCGTTCACTCACCGAACCCGCAATCACCGCAATGGTCTTACTTCCATCGAGATGTGCCAAGGACTTGATGCCACTCGTTTTCTTGGCGGCAACCGAGACCGTCACGGTTAGATACGGCTCGGTCCAGTAATACTTATCCTCGCGATAACAGGGAGAATAGTCACACCACAGGCAATCGATATCACCGTTTTTGAGCAGCCGGTCGCGATCGTTCCAGTCAATATCGACAAACTGTGGCTTGAGCCCCGCACGCTTGCAGGCCTCGCGGGCGATGTCGATATCGATACCGGCGTAATCACCCGTGGTATCGACATACACATAGGGGTCGTTATCCGTAACGCCGATTTTGAGCACCGGGGAGATCTCTATCGGCTTCATTCGAGGAGGAAGAACTGCTTCGAACGGTATACGTCAGGGCGCCCGCACAGACGGCAACAAGGAGTATGAGCGTAAACGAGACGATGGTGGCCCGCTTGATGCGTCTGGGCACGTGCCCCCTTTCATCGAAACAGCAGTCGGAGTTCATTTTATTACCCGGGCGCATATGCGACAGTAAAAAAAGCGCCTCGCCCAAGACGGGCAAGGCGCCAAAGGTTGAAATGCATCCGCAAGCGGTCGAATTAGGTTAACCCTACTCGAAGTTCAGCTGCTCCAGGCGATCGAAGACCGTATCGATGCGGGTGAGGAAGTCCCACGGATCAAAAATCTCGTCGAGCTTCTCCTGGCTGACGGTGCAGCGCGGATCGGCCTCGAGACGCTCCTTAAAGGTGGGGCCAGAGACACAATCCTGCACCTCGTGCCAGGTGGCCATGGCGTTCTCCTGCACAATGGCGTACGCATCCTCGCGGGTGATACCCGTATCGACGAGGGCAAGCAGGACCTTGGAGGAGAAGATGAGGCCGCGGGTCTTGTTGAGATTGGCCATCATGCGGGCCGGATACAGCTGCAGGCCGTCGATAACGCGAATGAGGCACTGGAACATATGGTCAAGCGCGATGAAGCTATCGGCCTGGGCGACACGCTCGGCGGAAGAGTGTGAAATGTCGCGCTCGTGCCACAGGGCGACGTTGTCGAAGGCGACCTGGGCGTTGGACTTCACGACGCGCGACAGACCGCAGACCTTCTCCATGGTGATGGGGTTGCGCTTGTGTGGCATGGCGGAGCTGCCCTTTTGGCCCTTGCGGAAGGGCTCCTCGGCCTCGAGTGTATCGGTCTTCTGCAGGTTGCGGACCTCGGTCGCGATGCGCTCGCAGGTGGCCGCCGTAGTGGCAAGCACGCCGGCAAGATAGGCGTGGTGATCGCGGCTGATGACCTGCGTGGACAGCGGGTCGTGAACCAGACCCAGGTGCTCACAGACGTACTCCTCGACGAACGGCTCGATGGAGCTGTAGGTGCCGACGGCACCGGAGATGGCACCGAAGGCAACGTTCTTGCGAGCATCCTCAAGACGATCAAGGTCGCGCTTGAGTTCCCATGCCCAAGAGCCAAACTTCATGCCGAAGGTCATCGGCTCAGCATGGATGCCATGGGTGCGGCCAGCGCAAAGCGTATTGCGCTCCTCGAAGGCGCGGCGCTTGCAGATCACGCCGAGCTTCTTGACGTCCTCGATAATCAGGTCACACGCCTGAGTAAGCTGATAGCACAGAGCAGTATCACCCAGGTCGGAGCTGGTCATACCGTAGTGAACCCAGCGGCTGGGCTTGGGGTCGCCCTCGGGAACATCGGCGTCGATGTACTCCTTCATGTTGGTCAGGAAGGCGATGACATCGTGGCGCGTGACCTCCTCGATCTCATCGACCTTTGCCTTCTCAAAGTTGGCGTGGTCGCGGATCCACTGGGCTTCGTTTTTAGAAATGCCGATCTTGCCGAGCTCCGCCTGGGCCTCGCAGGCCAGGACCTCGATCTCCTGCCAAATGGCGTACTTGTTCTCGAGGGAGAAGATGTGTCCCATCTCCGGGCGGGTATAGCGATCGATCATAGCGGCTCCTTTTTGGTTATTGGCACGTTGGTCGTAACCCAACCATTGTACCGTGCGCAGGTGCAAGTATGGGCAGCAGGCATGAACCTAACATTTTGAAGCAGGAGCGGGCAACGGGACGTCCGTGCGTCCGCGTCGCGGACGCACGCCGGCTGTGGTCAGCATGCCCCGGTCCTCAAAGCCGTCGAAGGAGACGGATCGAACCGAGTGTCCCAGCATCCCCTTGCTGATAGAGCGGGCAACGGGACGTCCGCGTATTTGCTTCGCAAATCCGCACCGGCTGCGGTCGCCTATCGGCGACCTTGCCTGCTCGCTATAAACGCTTCGCGTTTATTTACGCTCGCACCCTGTCGGGTTCGAGTCCCGGCACTTTATTGAAAAAGGCACAGTAACGAAACGTTACCGTGCCTGAAATTCGAATGGAGCGGGCAACGGGACTCGAACCCGCGAGTGTCAGCTTGGGAAGCTGATGCCTTACCACTTGGCGATGCCGCATATGTGGGGGATAGTATAACGCGGTTGTCTTGTTCGATACAAGGGTGGCGATGCTTGTTTTAGCTGTGGAGATTCGTTTGAAAATCGCGTCAATTGTGGAGACGAGGACCTTTGACTTCCTGTTCACCTTATCTTCTACCTGCGCTTTTGCTTGATTGTTGTATTTGAGCTCAATTTGTCAGGAATTGGGCAAGCTTTTGGTCAGGCTCCGGTACTTACCCGCATGAACCTCGGGGGTAGCCTCATCCTACGCGTCGCAGCCTCCCCGTGCGGCGCACGAGGGATAAGGAGCAGCCATGTCCAACGCACCCACGCACTCTGTCCACAGCGCAATCGCAACAGGTCCGCTGCTCCTGCTCCTCTTCCTGCTTTTCGGCTGCCTGGCACCGGGAGCCGCATTTGCCGTCGATGGCTACGACCAGCTCGGCTTCCGCACTATCAGCGATAATTGTGGGCCCTTCTTTATCGGCAAGTATGAAGCTCAAGACGCCTCGATTGCCTACTGCATGAACCAGGAGCGTCCCGGCCCCACCAAGCCGGGCGGCCCATGGCTCAACTTTGATCAAGGCTGGGTGTGGCTCGACGACGAGTTCGCAGCAATCGTTTGTCACGGATATCCTACCGCCGCGTCGTTTGGCGGTTACCATCTTTCACCCGATCGCGCCCGCGCCGCCACCCAGCTTGCCGTATGGATGCTCAACGGCACTACCCATGTCGACGGCACCTACTCCTACACGACCGCTCAGGGCAAAACCAAGAGCGGGCACTTTACCGCCGACAATGAAGTCGTGGCGGCTGCGCGGTGGCTCCACGACAGCGCAAAATCAGGAAGCATCAAAGCCGCTCCGCACCGCGCGCGGCGCTATCTAGGAACCGTATCGGGCGGCAGCAGACGTCAAGACATGCTCTATGTACTGCCAGCGGTCTCTGTTTCCTTCCAAAAGCAGTCTGCGAACACTGTTATTACCAGCGGAAACAATACCTATCAGTTTACCGGGGCAACATTCGATATTTTTGAGAGCGCCAGCGACGCATGTGTCGGCACCATCCAGATGGACGGCAACGGTCGAGCACAGGCAACACTCCTACCCAACACGGCATACTACCTAGTTGAAACGAAGGCGCCGGCCGGCTATGTCCCCCGCCCCGATCGCGTTGCCTTTACCACGGGGAATGACGGCGGGCAGGTCGCCATCGATGAACAACCCGGCGCCATCACCCTGCATGTCGTAAAACTCGATGCCGCGACGAATGCCGGCCCCCAGGTGGGATCTTCACTCGCAGGAGCAGAGTTCACGTGTGTGTCGCAATCAACCCCTGGATGGTCGCAAATTCTCACGACTGACGAAAGCGGTCGGGCCACCCTCACCGATGTCCCCCTGGGAACTTTTACCATCTATGAGTCAAAAGCCCCCGAGGGCTACCTGCCATCCAACGACAGCTGGACCTATACCGTTGGAGCCGACCAGCTCGGCGATTCAGGCGTGGTCGAGATCGAATCTCGCGTTTCCGATATCCCCATTGCGTTTAACCTTGAGATTTCCAAATTCAAGGATTACGGCAATAGCGACCAATCCAGCTTGGAGCAGCCGGCGGGAGGTGTTGTCTTTGAGGTTGTGAGCAACAGCTCTCAGCAGGTTGTTGGCACACTGACCACAAACATCTATGGCTTTGCCTCCACCAAAGATCAGCCCGAAGCATGGTTTGGCGCAGGCAAGCGACCCGCCGGTGTCCACGGAGCCATCCCATACGACCGCGCCGGCTACACCGTTCGTGAGGTTCCGGAAACCGTCCCAGAGGGTTTAAACGTGCAGGGGAATGGACCGTCGAGGCCAATCAGATTTCCAACGGCGCCGAGCTTCAATATATCGTGGACAACCACGCTCTGTCGACGCATCTCCAGATTGTAAAACGCGATGCCCAAACAGGCGCTTCTGTTCCCCTAGCCGGATTCACCTTCCAACTCCTCGACAGCAATCACGAACCTGTCTCACAAACTTGCTGGTATCCAGCGCATAACGTAATGGACACCTTTACGACTGACGCGACCGGGACCGTCACACTGCCCGAATCGCTCGTGCCGGGCACCTATTATGTACGCGAAACCTCGGCCAAAGAGCCCTATCTTGTCGGCGAAGAGATCGAGGTAAACATACCCGCCGACATGAACCTAACGCCCGTTGCAATCGCCTCGTATTATGACCACGCCGCGACCGGAAACATCAGGATCGTTAAAACCGATGCCATAGACGGCAGCAGCCTCGCGGGCGCGTCTTTGAGATCCGTGCCTCGGGTGATATCGTGCGCCCCGACGGTAGCATTGCCGCGCTCGACGGTGAGACTGTCGCGACCGTCACGACGGATGAAACTGGAGAAGCACGCGCGGGCAACCTCCCACTGGGATCTGGCACCGCACGCTACGAGGTTGTCGAGACTCAAGCGCCGGCAGGCTTCTTGCTCGATCAGACAACCCATATTGTCGACCTTACTTATGCCGACCAGAAAACACCCGTTGTAGAAGCACGGCTTAACGTATCCGACGATTACACCAAGGTTGATATCTCCAAGGTCGATGCAAGCGGTGAGCAGGAAGTGGAAGGCGCACAGCTCGCCTTATATGGTCCCGATAAAACCGAAATAGACTCCTGGACCTCATCCGACAAGCCACACCGCGTCGAACATCTTGCACCCGGCACCTACTCGTTGCGCGAAATGATGTCTCCGCGGACCTATGACCTTGCCGAGGAGATAACGTTTGAAATAAAGGATACGGGAGAAGTCCAATCCGTCGCGATGAAGGATGCGCCCATCGAGATCAAGGGGCAGGTCGACAAGCGTCAGGAACTTGTCCAACCTATCGAAAAGGGCCTGTTGGCTAACGGCGATGGTAAAAACCGTGCCGCGATGCAAACCAATACGGATGGGCTTTTCTCCTATACCATCGACGCTCGAAACGATTCAACTACCTGGGTTGATGAGTTCACAATTACCGATAATCTTGAGTGTGCCGAGGACGATACGGCGAGATTCGTCTCAATCGAAACCCCCGTCGCCATCGGCGACCTCAATGGTCTGTGCAACGTGTGGTATCGCACGACGCCGTTGGACTCGACAGACGTCGATGAGCCGGCAAACGCGACACTTGACGATGGGCACGAAAATCCTTGGCTTGAGTCCGACGAAGTAAGGAAGAGTCTGGGTGAGGATTGCCGCCTCGTCGATTACGACGGCTGGCACCTCTGGAAGGCGGATGTCTCGACCACGGAATCCACCACACTCGAGGCGAAAGAACTCGACCTTGCGTCCAATACCGTCGTAACGGGCATTCGAATTGAATACGGTGCGGTAGCCGCCGACTTTACGACTCGAAGCGATGTGGATTCTTGGACCCGCGATGATCTCAAAGATGAGCACGACGACCTTGACGATGCCAAAGCAATCCTTGGCACAGACGCTCGGGGCGCAGTCGTACACATGCAGGCAACGTCGCTTATACGCCCCAAACCGCACTCACCAACAGCGCGCGCGCGATCTTTGCCGCAACGGTGGCGGCGATAAACTTGAGTCACATGACGAGGACAGCGTCATTCAACGCTGTACCCTACCGCAGGACCTACCGGCAACAGGATCAGCTCCCATCGCCGCTTGCATCACCGCGCTCCCGACCTCGGGTGTCGCAGCCCTATGGTTCGCTCGCCTTAGGTCGATCCCAAAGAAGCGCTAGCGCGATGAAAAAGCGGGCGAGACAGTCCCCTGGCTCGCCCGCTTTCAATCATGTAAATCGCCGTATCTACTCTGCAGACGAAGATCCACCATCAACGATTGCTTGCTCGGACTCAGGAATCCCATCGGCACCCGTACTCTGTTCTTGCTCCACCTCTTCGCTGATTGCGGAGGCGGGGGTCGAGCCTTTGCACCCACGATGTAGGCAGCCCCAAATCCTAACGCAATGGCAATCAAGGTCAAAATCACGTAGACAGGCCAATGGCGCTTAATATACGAAAACACGTTGACTCCTTAGAGCTCCGTCTACGAACGGCGGATAACCTCGGTCACGACCTCGGATACCGTGGCAATGTTCGTCGGGTTGACATTGTGGGGCAGGTCGTCCTCGGTACGAGCGCAAGCCAGACGCGTGCCGTCCACGCCGGCGATGGTGAGGGCTCGGCGGCTCGCCTCAAGCGCGGCATAGGCATCGGTCTTGGCATAGGGCATCTCGAGCGCGCCACAATCGACATGGAACGACTTGCACACCTTGCTGACCAGGTTCATGATGCGGCGATCGCCCTTGAGCAGCTGCTGTTCGCCCTCGACCGTCACCACCGAAAGCCTGCCGGCGCCGACGGATTCAAGATTGATGAAGAATACGCCGCGGAGCTTATCGCGATGCGAAGCCAAGAAGGCCTTCATGCCGGCGCCATCACAATCCGAGGCGCCGGTTGCCACAAACCAGATATCGTGACCGAGCAGCTCATCATCGCCCATAGAGGCGACAGCCGAGAGCATATCTTCGGAAGAAGCGCCATCGGAAGACGTAGCGCCACCCTTCCAGCCATCGTTATCGTCCTCGAAGTTATCCCACGAACCGATACCGCGACCGGACTTCTTGGCATCGTAATCGTCTTCGACGCCCAGCCAGTCACTCATGCTGTCCTGCTCGTTTTTCTTTTTACGACCGAACAGGCCACCCAGGCCGCGCTTACGAGACTTGGGTGCCGCCGGGGCGGGAGCTGAAATGGTCTCGATCGGCTGCGCGCCCGGCGCAACGGGCATAGGAGGCGCAACGGGTGCCGATGTGGGTTCGGGACCCTGAGCGGTAGCAAAGGGGTCGTTGACCTGGGCAGAGGGATCGGGAAGGTCGAACAGCGACGTGCGAGACGCAACGTTTGCCTGCTTCATCGACGGCAGCGATGGATCGGGGACCGAAGCCAGCGGAGACGAGGAGGGCGCAGGCGACGGTGCCGACGCCGGATCGGGAACATTCATCTGCGGACGCGGCGATGCCTGGGAGGAAATCTGGGCCATAAGGGAATCGACCGTTTCGTCCTGGGTGGGAGCGACATTGGCAACCGTGCACCGGAACCACTCGGAGTCGGCATGGTGAAAATCTGCGTGGAGTAAGGCCTCGACTCATCTGTCTCGGGAGCCTCGGAAACCGCAGACACTTCCTCCTGCTCGACCTCGGTCGAATCATCTTGCTCGGCTGCCGCGTACTGCTCTTCGTCAGAGTTGACCTCGACGGGCTCGTCCTCGGTCGCATCCTGAATTTCGGCAGCATCAATGGGCTCGCCATCGCCCGCCGCGTCGTCCTGCTCATCGGAAGCAGGAAGGGGCTCGGCAATCGCGGTACCTTGCTTTTCAAACGTTATCGTGGAATCGAACTGCGCGGCATCAAACGACATGGTGCTATCGACGTGCTGCTGAGCCTCGAAAGACGTTGTAGCTTCGGCAGCGTCGACGGGTACGGACTGCATAGCCTCGTTCTGCTCGAACTCTTGCGCCGCGCGCTCACGTGCCGCCTCGGCTGCCTGCTGCTGAGCGATAGCCTCCTGCTCGGCAGCCTCGCGTGCGGCAGCGCGCTTCTCCTCGAAATCGTCGACAAATTTCTTGCCCTTTGCAAGCGCACCCTTAAAGAAGTTGGAAGCGCTGGCGCCAATCGACGAGAACGCGGATGCAATGTCGGCATGGGGCGTTGCCGCGGGAATCTCGGCCGAGAAATCAGTATCGCTCTCGTAAGACACGCGCTCGGCTGTTCAACGTAATCGTCGTCAGACTCGTCCGCAACGTCTTGCGCCGGCGCGGCGGGAGCCAAAATGTCCAGTCCTGCCGCGGGATCGATCGCGGACACCGCCTCGGGCTCGGCAACGGCAGCGGCAACCGCGGCAGACTCATCATCACGGTGACAGCGGGCGCAGGTGCAGCCACGACGGGGGCAGGCTCGGGCTCAAACGTCGGCTCCTCGCCCTCCTCGTAATCGAGCGTGCAGGACTCGGGAAGCATTCCGAGCGCACGGATGGCATCCGAACCAAAGCGGATGTTGCCGGCGGCGTTGCGATAGAGCTTGGGCTCGGGCTCGACCGCGGCAGGTTCCTCCGCCGACTCGGCAGCGGGAACCTCGTCATTGAACTCTTCGGCCTGGACAGCCTGATTCTGATCCTCGGGCACGATGGCGCCGATCAGCGTCTCGTCGGCAGATGCACCCTCAAAGCCCTCGATCTGCTCGTCGAAAGCCTCACCCTGTTCGGGCTCGGTCTGAGCGTCGGGAGCAATCGGCTGACCGAACTCGTCCTCGGCGTAGGTAGGCTCTTCATACTCGATGGTGTTGCCGTAGTCGTTTTGCTGCTGGGCCGCGGCATATTCCGCCGCTGCGCGCGCCATTTCCTCGGCACGACGCTTCTGCTCCCCAAAATAGGTATCGAACGGAACATCGTCGGGAAACTCGTTTTCGCCCTGGAAGGGAGCAACGTTGTCCATAACGCCGAGCATAGCGGCGACAGAAGACTTGTTGCACACCGCGCCGGACGTATAGGGAAGAATGTGGCGATTAGAGATGATGTTTGCCGCGTTGGCAAGCGCAACGAGGGAAGCGAGGATCGCGACAATCCACAGCAGAACCTTGAGCGCGCCGGGGAGCGGCAGGATGCGCAGGATGGCAACGGCAGCGGGGGCAACCGTGGCAACGGGCAACAGCTTGGCGATGAGCGCACGATACGAAGCATAGGGCTCGCGGGCGAGCAGCTCAGCACGGGGAGAGTCGTAGTGTGCGACAACGACCACCGGGCGGTTGCGTGGAGACGCGAGCGGGCCCGAGGCCTTGTGGTAGGCGATGACATTTTGGCTCACGCCCGTCTTGCCCAGGCGCGAAACCACGGGGTGCCCCGTGCGTTCGAGCACGTAAAGAACGGCGCCGACAATAGCCAGCAAGGTGCCGACCAAGCCGATACCGCCGCGATGCCCATCAGCAGGGCACCGGCAAACGCAAGAATACCGGTAACGGCAAATGCCAACCTACTGGGCGCCGGGGCATTGAACTCCTGAACCTCGGGATCAAAGCCGTGGTTGCGGAAGGTCTGAGCGATATCCTCGGCAGCCAAGCGCTCTTCTTCGCTGCATGCCGGCGTAATGCCGGTGTTCTGCAGCAGGTGGTTAATATAGTTCTGGGTGTTCGCCATGTGCGCTCCACATCCATAATCCGACAAATAGGCCCAATGCATGCACATTAGAACCGTATATAGTCGAAAGTATACCCCGAGCGAGCGCAAACGACCGAATTCGGGCCATCTTAACGCCCCGAGCGGACAAGGATATAGCCTAATCTCCATATCGGACTAAAATCATGGCAGCAAACCACCTTCTCATGCGAGGACTCTATGACGGCAAGCGACGCGACCGCGACAATTAAAAAGGGAAATTCGGAGCCCAGTTTCGACAAAACGGCTCAGCGCATCCTCAATCTTTTCTTTGTGCTCAACAGCTCCCCCGAACCGCTAACGACCGAGCAGATCGTCTTGGATTCTGACCTGGGATATGGCTCGGGCAACATCGACTCGGATAAGCGCAAGTTTCGGCGCGATCGTGACAAACTGCTCGAGCGTGGCATCTTAATCAAGGAGGTTCGCCCCGCCGGCGCACAGGAGACCGAGGAAAGCTCGTGGACAATCGACCGCGAGCACACGTTTGCTGCAGGCGGCCTCATTACCGCAAACGACGCCGATATCCTGCTCAACGCCATCGACCAGACACTAGCGGCCGGCTCTTCCACCTTTGCCGCGCCGCTTGCCGATATTCGCTCCAAAATTGCCTACCTCACCGGCATGTCGGCGGTGGACGAAGTACCAATCCGCCGCTCTCCCACCGTCGATGCGGTATGGAGCGCCTTTGCCGAGCGATGCGCGCTGCGATTTTTATATCAGAACGGACGCGGCGAGCAGAAAGAACGTACCGTCTGCGTCTACGGCATGTTCGAACGCGAGGGCGTGGCGTACTTCTGCGGCCTCGACAATGTCACCGACGGCATCAGGACATTCCGCTGCGACCGTATCGTTCGCGCTTGGCGTCCTTCGAAGGCCTACGCCATCCCTGCGGACTTCAATCTCAACGACTATCTGTTCTTTGAATTCGATTTTGCCGACCGACCGCCCGTTGCAGCCACGTTCTCGTTCGCCCCTCAGACGCAGATCGATATGATCAACGGCCTCACGCGCGGGCGAGGTGAGCTCGCACACACCGATGCGGGATGGACCTGGACCGTTGACGTGCGTGACCTTGAAGCCGCCGCCTCATTTTGCATGGCCCACGCCGTGGACGGCATGAGGCCCGTGGCCCCCAAATCGCTCAAGCAGGCGTGGAACCGCCTCATTGAAAGGACGGTGCACGAGCATGCCCGTGCGTAAACTCACCAGCGAGCAGAGGCTCTCGCGCGCCATCGACATCATGGAGGCCCTCTACGCCGCCGGCGAGAGCGGCATGACACGAGCCGAGATTTGCAGCCGCTTTGACATCACAGGGGTGTCGCTCGACGAGATTCTCGAGATCGTCTCGACGCTCGCGGACCGAGAATCGGGCGCGCGCATCATCTGCGAATGCCGCGGCGAGCGTGTGGTCCTCACCGGCGACGCCGGGCGTGTTCTACCGTTGCGCCTGAGTGCCGCCGAGGGCGCTGTGCTCAACCACGAACTTGAATCGTTGGCGATCGAGCCACAGACGGCAGCCCGGATTCGGCATGCTCTTCTACCCGAAGAGCTCGGCTATAACCAGCGCGTCTTTGACACCGTCAACCACGGGTCGCACTGGCAGCAGCTGAGCTGCGCCATTCAGGACGGCGTTCGCTGCCACATCTCGTATCGCTCGATGGACGATGCACGGCCACGCGAGCGTCTGGTCGACCCCTTGCGCATTACGGCAAACGGCGACCAAACATACTTGATTGCCTGGGACATCGCAGTCGATGAGCAGCGCACCTATCGCATGGATAAAATCGAGGGACTCACCTTGACGGAAGACTCCGTCGTGTCTCACGCACCGGACGTCGCATCCCTCCACGATTCCCTTGCCCGGACGCAGCGTAGCGCAAAGCTCTTGATGCCATTCGATATGGCGGAACATCTGGACTGGGCCGGCATCACCCTAATCGAGCGCTGCGGGGCAGACATGGCAACGGTAACCGTGCATTACGGCTCCGAGCGTTGGCTACTGAGCCAGGTAATCGCAGCGGGCGGAGCCATCCGCATCTTGGATGACCCCGCCCTGTCAAAGCGTCTGTGCGATATGGCAAAAACCCTCGTCTGTCCGCTTTAGCGCCGCCGCTCGTGGCGTGCACGCCACAGTTGCAGATAGTGCCCGATCTGCGCCGATTCGATGCGCTGGTAGGAGCTCGTGGGCAGCGACGTTAAGAACTTCTTTCCGTAGCCCTTCGTCACCAGGCGCGGGTCGGCCAGAATCAGCACGCCGCAATCGGTCGACGAGCGGATAAGGCGGCCGGCCGCCTGCTTGACCTCGAGCACCGCCTCGGGCAGCGAATAGCGCGCCCAAGCGCGGTCTTCGCGCAGGTTGCGCTCGCACGAGAGCGGGTCCGTGGGACTCGAGAACGGCAGCTTGGGAATGATGACGCAGCGCAGCGTCTCGCCGCTGGCGTCGAATCCCTCCCAGAAGGCCTTAAGGGCAAAAAGCGACGAGGTCGGCTCGTTGATAAACCGGTCGCGCAGGCGACGAGGAGATGAGTTGCGCTGCTGGCAGTTGAGCTCCAGACCCGCACGGGCCATCTTGGGCTCAACGCGGGCGACAGGTCTTCCATGTCGCGCCGATTGGTGAACAGTGTGAGCACCGATCCGCCCATGGCAAGATGGGCGTCGACCAGCACGCGCTCGAGCGCTGTAAGATAGCTCTCACGATCGCGCGGATCGGGGATATCGCCCGCAACGACTACAGCCATGTTCGAATCGAAGTCGTAGCTCGAGTCCAAGTGCAGCGACGAGGATGTTGAAGCACCGATGCGATCGAGACCGACCGCGTGGTTAAAGTGTTCAAAGCTTTTGGACACCGTCATGGTCGCCGAGGCAAAGATAGCCGTGTGAACCTCGGGCAGCCACTCGGTTGCCAAGGCCTCCCCAATGTCGATGCGCTCTGCGGTCATTGACTCTCCGCCGGCACGCAGCCTGCGATTGACCTGCAGCGAATACACGTAGTGTTCATCGGTGCCGTCAATGATGAGTTTGAGGTTCTCGGCCAGCTCGTGCAGGCGGCGCGAAATATCACCCAGGTCGACAACAACCTCGGGCTTGTCGGCGGCGACGGCTTGCACCAGCGCGTCGACGCTCTTGTCAGCTTGTTCCAATGCGTCGATGGCAGTGTAGGCCGACTGTAAGAAATCATGCCAGTCGTCAGATTCGCGCAGCTCGGGGCCAATCCATAGATTGGCATTGTCATAACCCCCACGGGCACGGCGGCCGAGCTCGCGAACGCCATCGAACACGTCGGCGATTGCCATGCTCGCGCGCGCAACCGTCGACGTCGCCTTGGCAGTAAGGCCCAAATAGAGCGTAGAGCCCTCGGAGGTTGCCAAATCACGGGAGACCTGGCTTAGCGCACCGGTGCTCGAGCCACCCAGGCGCTCAAACAGAACGCGTGATTCGTCCGCCGACACCACGCGCGCCCACTGACGGCGCGCTCGCGCTCGATGGAATGAGCCTCGTCGATTACCCAATGACGAATCGGAGGCAAAATCCTGCCCTCGGCCGCAACATTGCGGAACAGCAGGGAATGGTTGGTGACCACCACATCGGCATGCGCCGCACGACGACGAGCGCCGTGGACCAAACATTTATCAGGGAAAAACGGGCAGAGGCGGCGAGCACACTCGCGCGAGGCCGTCGTAAAGTCGGGGCGGTTGACGCTGCGCCACCGAATGCCAAGCGAGTCGAGGTCGCCATCGGCTGATTGGCAGACGTACGCCATAATGACCGCGACCGCCGTGAGCGTGTCCGCCGGATCGCGCTTGGTGGCAATCTCGACCTGGCCGCGGCTCATGCGCTCAAGCTTGCGCAGGCACGGATAGTGGTCATAGCCCTTGAGAGCGCAAAATGACAGACCACCGTCCAGTTGCTCGGCAAGTTTTGGCAGCTCATGATACATGAGCTGGTCGGCAAGATTGTTCGATTTGGTCGCAATACCAACCGTGATGTTGTTACGGCGTGCTGCCTCGGCAAAAGGCACCAGATAGGCCATCGATTTGCCGACGCCCGTGCCCGCCTCAATTACACGATGAGTGCCCGTGACCAGCGCATCGCGGACCTCGAGCGCCATCGCGATCTGCTCATCACGCGGCTCGTAGGTGGGATACATGCGATTGACCAGGCCACCTGGCGCATAGTCTGCCTCAATCTCCTCACGACTCGGCATCTTGAGGACCGGCAGTTCGTCGGCGTCCACCCGATCGTCGGCGCGATCGGCCTTGAGAACGTCAGTACGAGCGGCGCTGAGAGAGAAGATAGAACCAGGGTTCTGCCCTGCCAAGAATGAGAAGATAGGACGATAGGACCAAGGCACATCCGGATGCATGTCGGCTAGGCGCGCCATGAGGCCCTGGGGCAAGTCGGTGAGCGCCACGAGCAACACGCGCCATACGCCACACAGGGCGTCGACGTCGGCATTGGCACGGTGTGATACCGAGTCACAGCCAAACAGATCGGCCATAAAAGACAGCTTGTGCGAGGCCAGGCGCGGAAGCGCGATGCGCGACAGCGCCAGCGAATCGATCCAAATATCGCTCACGTTGACGCCGCCTTTGACCGACTCGATAAACGAGCGGTCGAACGTGGCGTTATGTGCGATCACCGGGCAACCACCGACAAAATCGGCGAGAGCGGCGACGGCCTCAACGGCCGACGGGGCGTCTGCCACATCGGCATTTGTAATGCTCGTGAGCTCGGTAATCTCGGCGGGAATCAGCTGCTTGGGATGCACGAAGGTATCGAAGCGGTCGACGATCTCGCGGCCCGAAAGACGGGCCGCCGAGATCTCGATCAGCTCGTTGTCCTGCACCGAAAGACCTGTGGTCTCGGTATCGAGGACAATCACATCTTCCTCGATAAGGCCAAAGGACTGCGTTTTGGCGCGTTCGGCAAGAGTGGCATAGGAGTCGATGACAAACTGCGGCGTTCCTGACGAAACCGCGTCCTCGATTAGCATGCAATGCCCGCTCGACGAAGGCCCATACGGATCAGGCTGTCACAGACCTGCGGGAACGTCATGTCGTCGGTGTGGCGAATCTCATCCGGATACAGCGACGTATCGGTCATGCCGGGAATGGTATTGGTCTCGAGGATAACGGGGCCGTCCTCGCTCACGATAAAATCGCTGCGCGAGATGCCCAGGCAACCGAGGGCCTTGTGAGCGGCACAGGCAAGTTCCTGAGCGCGAGCGTAATTCTCGGGTGAAATCTGCGCCGGAATACGATGGATGTCCGTAGGGTCGACATACTTCACGTCCAGATCGTAGAACTCACAGTCCTCGGGCTTGCGAATCTCGACAATCGGCAGGGCGCGCACGTCGTCCTCGCCGTACACGCCGACGGTGATCTCGGTACCCTCGATGCACTTCTCGACCAGCACTTTGTCGCCGTACTCAAACGCTTGGCGATTGCCGCGGGCAGCTCGGAGGGCTCATGGACCAGGGAAATGCCATAGCTGGAACCGTTGACGGCCGGCTTCACAAAGCAGCGCTCGCCACAGACCTCGACGATATGATCGATATTGACTTCATCGCCCACCTCGAGCGCAAGGCCGGGGGCAATGGGAATGCCCGCCTTGGCGTACAGGAGCTTAGAGACCTCCTTGTCGGCACCGCAGGCGCTGGCAAGCACGCCCGAGGCCGTGTAGGGGATACCAAGGGTCTCCATGGCACCCTGCATGGCGCCATCCTCACCGCCGGCGCCGTGCATGGCGATAAAACGCCACATCGAAACCGCCAGTCGCCATGGTTACCATAAAGTCATCAGCGGCCGTGTCGAGCAGCTCCACCGAGGTGTAGCCGGCCTCCTTCAGTGCCGCCACAACGTTCTTTCCCGAATTGAGCGAGATCTCGCGCTCAGCGGAATGACCACCCGCCAAGACCGCTACGTGCATGTTCTCTAGGCTTTTACCCGGCATGGGCAGACTCCTCCTCTATAATTTCTGCAGCTGATACCATATTGTAGCGATACCCTCTACGTTTCCCCAAAATCGAAAGGCTTCCATGAATCCCAGGACTAAATCTCAGGACATTCGCGACTTGAGCCAAAACGATATTCGCGAGCTCGTGGCCGAACTTGGCCAGCCCGCGTTCCGCGCGAAGCAGCTCATCGAATGGGTCTTTGAGAAGAACGTTTGTTCGTTTGACGATATGACCAACCTTCCCAAGGCTTTCCGCGAGCAGCTTAAAGAGGCTTTTGCCTTCGACACGCCGACTGAACTAACCAAGCAAGTTTCCAAAGATGGCTCACGCAAGTATCTGCTCGAGTACCACGACGGCGTTTCCGTCGAGACCGTCGGCATGCCCCGTCGTAACAAGCTTTCCGTCTGCGTTTCCACCCAGGCAGGCTGCGGCATGGGCTGTGCCTTTTGCGCCACCGGTCTCAACGGCCTCAAGCGCTCTCTGACCGCTCAAGAGATCGTCGACCAGGTACTTCATGTATCCAACGACTTTGGCGAGCGCGCCACGAGCGTTGTCTTCATGGGCCAGGGCGAGCCGTTTGCCAACTACGACGAGGTTCTCAAGGCGCTGCGAATCCTCAACGACCCCGATGGCATCGGTATCGGCGCTCGTCACCTCACCGTCTCTACCAGCGGCGTTATTCCCGGTATTCGCAAATTTGCCGACATCCCCGAGCAGTTCACGCTTGCCGTTTCCCTGCATTCCGCCATCCAGTCGACGCGCAATAAGCTCATGCCCGGTGTTAAGAAGTACACGCTGCTTCGCCTTCACGAAGCGCTTCAGCTCTACACCGAGAAGACTGGCCGCCGCCCGACCTATGAGTATGCCATGATCGAAGGCGTCAACGATACGAATCCCGAGATGCAGGCACTCTGCGACTTCTGTGAGGGAACGCTGTGCCACGTTAACCTGATTCAACTTAACGACATCGAGGGCAGCCCGCTCAAGCCGTCGCCGATTCATAAGGTTGAGGACTTCAGCGTCGTCTTGAGTCCCGTGGCATCGAGACCACGATTCGTAACTCCCGCGGTAACGATATTGACGCCGCTTGCGGACAGCTGAAACAGCGCTTCAAAGTTCAGAAGAACGCATAGGGGAGTCGCACTCCAAAAACGTTTCATGTGAAACATCGAACGGCCCTGGTTGCAGGATATGCAACCGGGGCCGTTTCATTTATTGACCTCCACTTTGGACCAGCTGCTACCTTCCCATTTTTTACGGACAAAATAAGGGGCCCTTGTCTCATGAATTAGACAAGGGCCCCGAAAAATATGCAGGGTAATTATTAGGTACCTAATAGCCTACATTTTCCCATTGGTTGCTAACCCAACCTTGATTAATCTTAGGATTTTTCGTTACCTGAGCAGTGCGCATGGCAACATCTTCTGTCATAACATCCATTTTCTTCTTGGAAGTATCGACAATATCTTGCGCGCCACGAAGCAAACGACCTCGAAGTTCATCGTCTGTCGCGATCTTATATCCAGCAAAGGCACCAGCCGCGACAGTCGTCGCCAATGCAATTGCAGTTAGAATCTTATTCCTCATCTTGGGCTCCTTGATCAAACTGAATCATTTCACCAAGAATACGAGAGAGCTCTTCTTCGTCTTTAAACTCAATCTCAATCTTATTCTTTCCACGCGAGCTCTTCACACGCACGTTGGTATTAAACACCTGACGAAGTACACGCGCGGCCTTTTTAAAAGACTGAGGCGTTGCAGGCCGCGGCGCCTTAGGTGTCTCTCCGGCAGAAAACAATGGAGCAAGATTTTCTGTCGCTCTTACGGAAAGGCCCTCCGCAATAACCTTCTCTGCAAGTCGAATTCGAGCATCCTCATAGGGAACTGCAAGAATCGCACGTGCGTGACCAGCAGTAAGTTTACCCTCAAAAATCATCTGCTGAACAACTTCAGGGAGATCGAGAAGGCGCAGCGAGTTTGTAATTGCAGAGCGTGACTTACTTACAGCCTTCGACAATGCCTCCTGGGTCATACCGCTGGCATCGATGAGCTGGCGATATCCCTTAGCCTCTTCGACGGGATTCAGATCAGAACGCTGAAGGTTCTCGATAAGAGCAAGAGCCAGCATCTCTTCATCATTAACATCTTTAATGATGACAGGCAGCTCCTCAAGACCAGCAAGCTTTGACGCCTGGTAACGACGCTCTCCAGCGATGATCTCATAGCCGTTTCCATTCTTGCGAACCAAAAGCGGCTGCAAAACGCCATGTTCTTGGATTGACTCGCTCAACTCGCGAAGTTCAGTTTCATTAAAGTGAATTCGCGGTTGATTAGGGTTGGGAACGATATCTTCAATAGGTAGTTTTGTTTCAGATGCAGCATTTGAAGCAGGTGCAGACGAACTACCGGTCTCATACTCGGCCTCAGAGACCAAAGCATTGAGTCCACGCCCCAATCCGCCACGTTTTCTTTACACTAGGCACGCTTGATCACCTCTTTTGCAAGGTTCATATACGCTTTTGCACCCTTATTTTGAGGTGCATAGGTAATTACTGGCTCTCCAAAAGACGGAGCTTCGGAGATTTTAACCGTACGGGGGATCAGCGTCTTAAACGCCTTGTCCCCAAAGTACGATTGACTCCTCAACAACCTGATTCGATAGAGAAGTACGCGAGTCATACATGGTCATAAGCACACCATAGGTGTCTAAACTCTTGTTCAGACGTGATTTGACCATCTTCATTGACTCAAGCAGCTTCGTAACGCCCTCGAGTGCGTAATACTCGCACTGGATTGGAATCAAAACACTGTCTGCTGCGGTCAAGGCGTGATGGTAAGTAAGCCGAGCGAAGGAGGACAGTCAATGAAAATAAAAATCGAACTCGTCCTGAATCGGCTCAAGCAAATCTTTGAGGCGGGTTCACGAGCAATTGCGCTTACGAGCTCAATTTCGGCGCCTGCAAGCTGAATTGTAGCCGGAATTACAAATACCTTTTGCAATTTGTATCAAGAACAAGCGATTCTGCGAGCACATCATTCAGCAATGCATCATAGATGCATTGATCAAGGTCTTCTTTTCAATTCCAAATCCACTGGTGCTGTTTCCCTGCGGATCAAAATCGACTATCAGAGTCTTACGACCCTGCTCGCCCAGTGCTGCTGCTAGGTTTACAGCCGTCGTTGACTTACCGACGCCGCCTTTTTGATTGATGATTGCAATGATACGCGTGTCTTTTGCGCTCTTAGAACGCTTAACGTCGCGAAATCCCACGGTCCCTCCTGGTGTGTATTAAAGCTGTCAAACGGAGGATGTTTCACGTGAAACATTCCGATTCGATATCAACCGCCATGTTTCACGTGAAACACTGCAAGTTGTTTAGTATCCATTATGTTTCACGTGAAACATCTAGGCAAGCGGATTCTTCTTTGCCATGCCATTTGCACGAGGCAATGAGACAGATGCTGGATGACTCTTCTTAAGAACAATGAACTCCCTGTGGCCCAAGCCCTCAGGCAAATCGATTGCGTCATTCAGAAGCAAAGTGAAGCCGCAAATCTTAGCTGCTGACATGCCGGAAGCAAGCTCCTCATCCGAAGGATTGCCCTTGGTGATAAACAAATAGACCTCCATCCTTGAGGAACGGAGCCGCATACTCAACAAGAATCGGTAGAGGGGCCAGTGCGCGGGCGGTTACGACAGAGAACTGCTTCTTATGGCTTCGAGCATATTCTTCAAGACGATCATGAACGGCATGAGCATGTTTCAATCCAAGAGCATGGACAAAAAGAATTGACAGCATCAACCTTCTTGCCAACAGAGTCAATATAAGTAGCTTTACGATGCGTGGTTATGGTTAAAAGGAATACCGGGGGAAGCCCGCACCTGTTCCCATATCGAGCAAAGCTCCCTCAGGAGCTTATTGATATAAGGGAGCAAAACAAGAGAGTCGAGGATATGAAGTACCGCAGCATCTTCAACGTTAAGAATACGGGTGAGATTAGTTGTCTTATTTGTTTCCAGAACCAAATCCAAATGCTG
>ENA-OQBU01000070-OQBU01000070.1-human-gut-metagenome-genome-assembly--contig:-NODE-70-length-30456-cov-4.425401_pt1 | contig 30456 bp, 41 predicted proteins | sample MGYA00242492_ERZ504566 | MGnify/ENA primary metagenome ERZ504566 (study PRJEB26092, sample SAMD00036261) | human gut metagenome | host: Homo sapiens | study: EMG produced TPA metagenomics assembly of...
CTTAGAGGTCCTCGCGCCAGAAGGGCATGCTCATGCAGCGCGGGCCGCCGCGGCCGCGGGAGAGCTCGGCGGAGGGCACGACGAGAAGGTCCAGGCCCTCCTTGTACAGCACGTCGTTGGTGACGGTGTTGCGGGCGTAGACGCAGATCTTGCCGGGCTCGACGCACAGGGTGTTGGAGCCGTCGTTCCACTGCTCGCGGGAGGCCGCAATCGGGTCGCCGCCGCCGCAGGGGATCAGCTTGACCTGGTCGACGCCGGTGGCGTCCTCCAGGACGTGCTCGAGGGTGTCCTCGATCAGGCGGATGTTCACGTCGCCCGGGTTCTTGCCGGCGGTCAGCTCGTAGACGCGCAGGGTGCCCATGATGGCGGGGTGGATCGTGAACTTATCGACGTCGATCTGGGTGAAGACCGTGTCGAGGTGCATGAAGGCGCGCGAGACCGGGATGTCGAAGGCCAGGATGCGCTCGACCTTGGAGTCGGAGTTCCAGAAGATGTTCTGGGCCATGACGTCGATCGCGGCGGCTGGGTGCGCTGGGAGATGCCGACGGCGAGGGTCTTCTCGTTGATGTTCAGCACGTCGCCGCCCTCGGTGTGGAACTGGCAGTCGCGGCGGAAGTACAGCGAGACGTCCTTGTAGTCGGGGTGGTACTTGAAGATGTACTTGCCGTACAGGGTCTCGCGGTTGCGGGTGACCGAGTACATGCGGTTGAGGTTGACGCCCTCGCCGACGACCGCGAACGGGTCGCGGGTGAAGTAGAGGTTGGGCATCGGGTCGATGATCAGGTCGGACTCGGACTCGGAGTTGACCAGGGAGTCGAGGGTCGTGGACGCCGTGAGGGGCATGTCGATCTCGGACTTGGTCATGCCGGCCATGGTCTTCTTGACGAACTCGAGGTTGTCCTCGATGGAGTCCAGCTTCTCGCGGACGATCTGCGGCATGTGCTGGCCGCGGATGCCGGCCTCGGCGATGTACTGGTCGGTGAACTCGGCGCGGGCGCGGGGACCTGGTCGAACACCTCGGCGACGAGGTTCTCGAGATAGAGGACCTCCACGCCCTGGTCCCTCAGGATCTGGGCGAAGGTGTCGTGCTCCTGCTGCGCGACCTCCAGGAACGGGACGTCGTCGAACAGGAGTCGCTCGAGCTCGTCGGGCGGCAGGTTGAGGAGCTCGTCGCCGGGACGGTGCAGGCAGACCTTCCTGAGCTTGCCGATCTCGGAAGGCACGTGCAGACCTTTCGTCATGGCCTCCTACCTTTCTTTCGGGCCTTACTGGCCGAATGTATCAGCGCCCCTCCGTATGGGACGCTGCTTGCTGACAGCTCTAGTTATATCCAAAAACCACCTGCAATTCCACCTCGCCCCCGAACGGTCAGCAAAGTGCGATGAACGGTATATCTCATATGATTCCCCCATGATGCACTTCGGTTCTCTAAAGCAGGTTTTCAAAGGTAAATGTTCTTTTTTCTAAGGAATTAAGCTAGATTGCACAAATATTTTCATGTTTAGGAATTGCATAGCTAAAACGGTTTTCTGCATATATATGTCGTTTGTTCATGATTCAATTTGGATTCGATTATATTCAGCTCGCAATCATTCTTATTCATACATCCTCACCAATTGAGTATGGATATAGATTGTTTCTAAACGAGTTGGGCAGTTAGTTGCATGCCTTGGCAGCGTAAGAAGTAGGTAAAGATACCGTTCACGCGATACGTCCGTGCCACAGGTCGACTAAATTGAGACAATAGTGAATAGTGTTAGGCTACCGTCCCTGTGGGGACTGAACGGACAGATGCATATGCCGAGCAAAATCGAAAAGAAGCAAGCCGCCGCAAAGCTGCGCAAGCCGCCGCGTGATTTTTCATATACGCAAAACCGAGAGCTTAGCTGGCTGCGCTTTGACAACCGTGTGCTTGACGAAGCCTTCGACGAGACCGTTCCGCTGTTCGAGCGTCTAAAGTTCGTGTCGATTTTCGAGTCTAACCTCGACGAGTTTCTCATGGTGCGCGTGGGCGGCCTGTCCGATCTGGCAGAGCTCAAAAAGCAACCTGTCGACAACAAGAGCAATATGACCGCCTCCGAACAGGTCGATGCTGTCATGGCCGAAATGCCCGGCTCCTTACCCGTTGGGAGTCCATCTTTAAGAGCATCGAGGGCAAGCTCGACACCTTGGGCGTTCACCGCGCCCGCATCGATTCGCTTACGCCCGAGGAGCGCACCTTTGTAACCCGCTACTTCCAGGCCTACGTGTCGCCGGTCATCTCGCCGCTGGTCATCGATCCTCGCCACCCCTTCCCCAACCTACGCAATGGCGCGCTCTATCTGGCCTGTGGTCTGGACGGCGCCACCGACGAGGAGAGCCTGCTGGGCCTTATCGAGATTCCCGCCTCGATGAACCGCGTGGTCGAGATCCCCTCGCCCACCGGCACCTACTCCTACATCTTGCTCGAGGACGTCATCCTCGCCTGCCTGGACAGCTGCTTTGGCTCCTATAAGCCGCTGGATCGTGCGCTGATCCGCGTCACCCGCAACGCCGACATCGATCCGGACGGCGAGGGCGTCGAAGAGGAAGAGGACTACCGCCAGCACATGAAGCGCATCCTCAAGAAGCGCCTGCGTCTGCAGCCGGTAGTGCTCGCGGTCTCGGGGTCGCTCGAGAAGGCAACGCTCAAGACCATCCGCAAGGCGCTCGAGCTTTCGCGCCGCTCTGTCTTTACCTGCGATATCCCGCTCGACCTGGGCTACGTCTTTGGCATTGAGGGCAAGATTCCCGAGCACCTGCGCAACGAGCTGCTCTTTACGCCGTTTAGGCCGCAGCCCAATCCCACCATCGACATGACCCGCTCCATCCGCGAGCAGGTGCTGCAGCACGACAAGCTGCTCTTTTTATCCCTACGAGGCCATGAACCCCTTCCTGGATCTGGTGCACGAGGCCGCCTACGACCCCCGAGTGCATCTCGCTGCGCATCACGCTCTACCGCGTGGCCAAGCAGAGCCGCCTGTGCGAGTCGCTGATCGATGCTGCCGAGAACGGCAAAGAGGTCACGGTGCTCATGGAGCTCCGCGCCCGCTTTGACGAGCAGAACAACATCGAGTGGGCCGAGCGTCTGGAAGAGGCAGGCTGCACCGTCATCTACGGCTCCGAAGGCTTTAAGTGCCACTCCAAGATCTGCCAGCTCACCTATCGCGAGGGCATGGCGCTCACCCGCCTCACGCTTTTGGGCACCGGCAACTTTAACGAGAAGACGGCCAAACTCTACAGCGACTTTATGCTCATGACAGCCCATCCCGGCATCGGTGAAGACGCCAACCTGTTCTTCCGCAATCTGTCGCTGGGCAACCTGCGCGGCGACTACCGCTTCCTGGGTGTGGCGCCCGTCGGACTGAAACCGCTCATCATGCGCGGGCTTGACCGCGAGATCCAGCGCGCCTTGCCGGCGAGCCCGCCCGCGTGTTCTTTAAGCTCAACTCACTGACCGACCGCGAGGTTATCGACAAGATCGCCGAGGCATCGTGTGCCGGCGTGCGCGTAGACATGATCATCCGCGGCATCTCGTGCCTCAAGCCCGGTGTTCCGGGCAAGACCGAGAACGTGCATGTCCGCTCCATCGTCGGACGCTTTTTGGAGCACGCGCGCGTCTATGCTTTCGGCGTGGACTCGGACATGATTTACCTGAGCTCAGCCGATATGATGACGCGCAACACCGAGCACCGCGTGGAGATCGCCTTCCCCGTGCTCGACCCACCTGCCGCGCTAGTGCACGAGTACATGGGCATGCAGCTGCGGGACAACGTGAAGGCCCGCAGCCTCACGAGCGACGGCACCTGGGTCCCCGTGGAGCGTGCAGAGGGTGAAAAACCCTTCAACTCGCAGGAAGCTCTGCTGGAGCGTGCCTATCGCAACGCCGAGGCCGCCGCGCAACAGCGCGCACAGGAGAAGGAACGCGTAGCCGAGGAGGCTATTCAGGCCGAGGTTGAACATGGGGCAGCTGCCAAACCGAAAGCGGTTGCCGCTCCCCCGGTGAATGAGCCCGAGGCTGCCGCAGAGCCCGCCGTGGAGAAAGCGCCCGCGCCCGCTACCGCGACTCCGGGGCCCGCCGCCGAGGCAAAGCCCGCCCCTGCTCCTGAGCCGCAGCCGGCCGCACCCGAGGTTCAGAAGGTCCAGGCGACCGTCATTGAGCCCGAGCCTGCACCTGTACCTCGGCCCGAGCCTCAGGTCACCAAGCCCGCACCCGAGACGAGTGCCCGTCGCGATAAGCCCGCTGGCAAGACCAAGGCCATCGAGCGCCATCGCCCCGGCCGCGTGCGCATGGGTCTGGGCCTGATCGGCCTGGGTCTTAAGACGCTCATTACCGGCAAGACGAAATAGTCGTTTGTAGAAGCAGTTTGTAGAAGCGCCCCGCATTTGAGGAAAGCCTCGGATGCGGGGGCGCTTTTCCCTGCTACCATGGTGCGAACAACAACGCGAATGACAGGCAGGAATATGAAGCTCACTATAGAATCGATGACCTACGGCGCCGACGGGCTGGCGCACGCCGACAACGGCAAGGCCGTCTTTGTGCAGGGTGCCGTGGCAGGCGACATCGTCGAGGCCGAGGTCGTACAGGACGGCAAGTCGTTCATGCGCGCCCGCACCACCGAGATTCTGGAGCCAAGCCCCGATCGCATTCAGCCTCCCTGCCCCTTCGTGGGCATCTGCGGCGGCTGCTCGTGGGGCAATCTCTCACGCACGGCACAGCTCGCCGCCAAGGAGCAAAACCTGCGCTCCACGCTCGAGCGCATCGGCAAGTTCGCTCCTGAGCAGGTCGATGAGTTGGTACAGCCCATCTGCCACACCAAGGACGACTGGGGCTACCGCAATAAAATCGAGCTCGAACCGACCGTCGTCAACGGTCGCGTGCGCTTGGCATGCACGGTGTCGACCCCAGCAAAATCGTGACCGTCGATATGTGTCCGCTGTTCGATAAGCGCTTCCCGAAGGCACTCAAATCGGTCGTCGGCGCACTTAACTATCTAAGCGGCAGCCATGACTTGGGGCTCGAACGCGTGGGCATTCGCGCATCGCGCCGCACCAAGGCACTCGAGGTCGCACTCTGGACGCCGACAGGCTCTTTTCCGCGCTCGCAGGTCTCCCGCGTGCTGGCGGACGCCGCTCATCCCACGAGCATCGTGCGCGTGATGAGCAAGGGCGAAAAGAAGGCCCGCCGTGTCTCTAAGGTGGAGATGCTCGCCGGTGAGGGCTCGTGGACCGAGAACATCGCTGACGGCCAGATGCGCCTGTCCGCCCCATCGTTTTCCAAGTCAACACCAAGGGCGCCGAGATTTTGATCGAGCTCGTTATGGAGGCGCTCGATCCGCAGGAAGACGAGCTTGCCGTGGACCTGTACTGCGGTGCCGGCACCTTTACCCTGCCGCTCGCCCGCCGCTGCGACTTTGTCGCTGCCGTCGAGGCCTACGGCCCCGCCGTGCGCGATCTACGCCGTAACCTGGAAATCAACAAGCTTGATAACGTCGACGTCATTGGCGGAGACGCGGTGCGCGAGTTCCCCGACCAGGACGCCGATGTCCTAGTAGTCGACCCGCCGCGTGCAGGCCTAGCACCTGAGGCCATCGACCTCATCGCCAGCACAAGCGCTCGCGATGTCGCCTATGTGAGCTGCGACCCGGCCACCCTGGCGCGCGATCTCAAACGCTTTGTCGAAGAAGGCACCTTCTCCCCCGTAAAGATCACGCCAGTCGATCTGTTCCCACAAACCTTCCACTGCGAGACCGTCGTCCACCTTAGGCGCAACTAGCTGATGATTTTTCTGGGACGGGGATTAAATGATCAATTTGTACCGAATGATTATTTAATCCCCCGTCCCTTTTAAACATTGGGAAATCGAGCGTGGCAAGCGGGGGTCTTCGGGGTATAAGACGGCTAATTGTATGCCGCCCTATGAAAGGAACCCTTATGCCCAGCGTTGCCGTTCTTGCCGCCGATGGCTTTGAAACGATTGAATGCCTGACCATGGTCGATGTCATGCGTCGCGGCGGCGTGCGCGCCACGCTCGTCTCGATTATGCCCACGCGCGAGGTCGTAAGCTCGCTGCAGATCCCCGTGACCTGCGATGCGCTCTTTGATGAGATCAACTTTGACGAGTACGACTGCGTCGTGCTGCCCGGCGGCCTGCCCGGTGCCACCAACCTGCGCGCCGATCAGCGCGTCTGCGACGTGGTCTGCGAGTTCGCCGCGACCAAGCACGTCGCCGCCATCTGCGCCGCCCCGTTTATCCTGGGCGAGCTCGACCTGCTCGAGGGGCGCCACGCCACGTGCTTCCCTGGCTTTGAGAAAAGCTTCCCCGAGGCGCCTATACCGGCGAGAAGGTTACGCAAGACGGCAACATCATCACCGCCAGCGGCATGGCCCAGTCGCTCCCCTTTGCGCTTGAGCTGCTGCGCACGATCGCCGGCGACAAGGCTGTCGAGAAGGTCGCCGAGGGCATCCAACTATGATTTTGGCTTCGCAATCACCGCGCCGCATAGAGCTGATGCGCGAGGCAGGCTACAACATTCGCGTGATTCCCGCGGATATCGACGAAACGCCCTTTGATGGCGAGGCCCCGCTCACGCTTGTCGAGCGCTTGGCACGCGCCAAGGCGGCTGCCGTTGCTGCCGAGTATGCCGAGCCCAATGAGCTGACGGTCGCGGCCGACACCATCGTCACCTTCGACGGCAAGATTTTGGGCAAGCCGGCAACCGAGGGCGAGGCGCGCACCATGCTCCGTGAGCTTTCGGGCCGCACGCACCAGGTCGCAACCGGCGTCTGCATCGTTAAGGCAGGCGATACGGCCGCCCCGCATGCCGCCGAGAGCCTGTCGTTTGTCGATATGACCGACGTGACATTCTACGAGCTCACCGACGAGCAGATCGAGCACTACGTTGCCTCGGGTGAGCCCATGGATAAGGCAGGCGCTACGGCATCCAGGGCACAGGCGGCCGCATGCTCGTGCACGATATTTCGGGCGACTTCTATAACGTGGTGGGCCTACCCATCGCCCGCGTCGCGCGCGCGATTCAAAAACTCTCGTAATTGCATCTGGCGCTGGGTATCCCCCAGCGCCTACAATTTTGGCGTACCGTACGGATCCCGACCGGGCACAAGGCGCGGCGGAAAACCGATAGGAGTTAAACATGGATACACTGCTCGAGGCCATTGACGTCTGCGATGTCGATGGCTTTTGCTATGGCAACTATACGGACGAGGAGGCCGGCACCGGTTGCACCGTAATCGTGGCACCCGAGGGCGCCACCGGCGGCGTTGACGTTCGCGGCGGTGCTCCCGCTTCGCGCGAGACCGACCTGCTGCGACCCGAGAACACCGTCGACAAGGTCCACGCCGTCTGCCTTTCGGGCGGATCGGCCTTTGGCCTCGAGGCTGCAAGCGGCGTCGCTCGCGAGCTTGAGAGCCGCGGCATCGGCCTTCCCGTCGGCCCCACGCAGGTGCCTATCGTGTGCTCGAGCTGTATCTTCGACCTCGCCTTTGGTAACCCCACCGTTCGCCCCGACATTGAGGCCGGCATCGCCGCCGTGCGCGAAGCACTCGACAACACCCCCACCAAGCTCGAACAGGGCAACGTAGGCGCCGGCACGGGCGCTACCGTGGGTAAGCTCATGGGCCCCGCTACCTGCATGAAGGCCGGCCTTGGCGCTGCCGCCGTGGCGCTCGGCCCCATCAAGGTGGGCGCCGTGGTCTCGGTCAACGCCTGCGGCAACGTTGTCGACCCCTTCACCGGCGAGTGGGTCGCCGGTATGCGCGCCGCAGCCGATAGCGACCAAATCGTCGACATGGAACTCGCAGCCTTTGCCGCCGCCGGATCCATGCAGATGCCGCTCGACCGCACCAACACCACCATCAGCTGCATCGTCACCAACGTGGAACTCACTAAGGCACAAGCCACCAAGGTCTCCCAGATGGCCGCAGACGCCTACGCACACGCCATCCGTCCCACGCACACCACCAACGACGGCGACACCATCTACACCCTCGCCAGCGGCAAACTGGGCGCCCAGGCAAGCGCCGCCGTTCCCCTAGACCTGCTGGGCATGCTCGCCGTAAGGGCCCTGGAAACCGCCATCGTAAACGGAGCCAAAACCGCAAAACCTCCCACGGCATCCCCGGCGCCGCGAAGTAGCCTAACCTGACGGTTGCCCGGTGGGGCTTGGTTATGTTTGCTGCTCTACAGTCCTGGCTCGCACGAAGAGCACATTAAGTGCTCTTCGGCTCGTGCGGAACTCGCGACAAACACAACCAAGCCCCACCGGGCAACCTACCAACCAGATTCTTTTCAGCCCAGGCCCCTGTGTACCGCGCGTCGAAGATCTTCAAATTCAAATAACCTGACAATCGATTCTTGTAGCAGAGGCCCCTTGGCCTTTAGTTTGATACAAGTTCCGCACGAGTCGGAAAGCACTTAATGTGCTTTCCGTGCGAGCAGGACTGTTCGCAGTAGCAAACTAAAGGCCAAGGGGCCCAGTCAACCTATCAGCAGCGATTACTCAGCAGCTAGTTGAATTTGAAGATCTTTGAAGCAAGACGGTATAGGCCGAGTGTGGTTTTGTCACCGGCACGACCGCGCAGATTGGTGAAGAACCCGACCACGCCGTAGCGGGCACGACGATACATACGCTCGTCGTAGGCCTTCAAATCATTCCACAGCGTCTTTAGGCGCTCGTCGGCGCAATCTTCCTCGGAAAGCTTGGTGAGCACCGAGCAGATCGCCATCATCATGGTGAAATAGCCCATCATGTACGAGCGCAGACGCGACGACTCAACATCGCTGTACAGGTGGTACGACTCCATCATGATACGCGTCACACGGAACTGCTGGTCCAGACGCTTGACCATCGTGGCCTCGTTGACACTCTGGCCCTCGCGACCGATAAAGTAGTGATAGAGGTCGATGTCGGCGTAGTACATGGTCTTGCAACGCGGCAGCGGCACGTAGGCGTAGATGTTGTCCACATAGAACGTGTGCGGCGGCATGGGAAGGTTGGACTCGCGCAGCACATCCGTGCGATAGCACAGGCTGTGCATGAGTAGGTTCTGGTCCAGGCGGAAATGACCGATCTGATCCCAGGAAAAGATCTTCTTGCGCGGCAGGGCAAATTTGTAGCCAATAGCGGTATGCGTGCCCTCGTAAACCTTCTCGTACACGTAGTTCGAGATAAACAGGTCAACGCGCTGATCGCGCTCTTCAAAGCCACGCAGAATCGACAGCATAGTCGAAAGAGCCGCAGCGTCGAGCCAGTCGTCCGAGTCGACGACCTTGTAGTAAGTGCCCTGTGCCTCGCGCAGACCCGAAAGGACGGCAATACCGTGGCCGCCGTTCTCCTGGTGTACCGCGCGAATGATACCGGGATAACGCGCCTCCCACTCGTCGGCCTTGGCGGCCGTCTCGTCCTTGGAGCCGTCGTCCACCACGATAATCTCGATATCGGTGGCGTAATTGCTCCCCTCCAAGATGGAGGTGATGCAATGGTCCATGTCCTTGGCGGCGTTATACGAGGGAATACCGAATGTTATGACTTTATGCATGGCAGGCGATAATCTCATCCGAAAGATCGAGGGCGGAATTGGTCACGGCGTCCATATCGTAGTAACGATACTCGGCCAGACGACCCACCGGGTGGAAGTTCGTCAGGTTCTGGACGCGCTCAAGATAGCGCTCATAGAGCTCACGGTTCTCGGGCTCAAGAATGGCGTAGTACGGCGTCTCGCCCGAGCCGGGCGTATAGGCCTTGGAGTACTCCTTCATGATGGTGGTCTTGCCGGGCAGGACCTGACCGGTCATGTTCTTGAACTCGGTGATACGCGTGTAGTCCTCGCTCGTGGTGTAGTTGACGGTGCCCACGGGCTGGAACTGGTCCGTATCGAGCGTCTCGAACTTCATATCGAGCGTGCGGTACGGCAACGCACCCAAGTCGAGGTTGAACAGCTCGTCGAGTGGACCGGTATAGACAATCTCGCCACCATAGACCTTGCCGTCGATCTTGACGGTGGTCTCGTCGATCTCAAAGAGATCGCGGGCGTCCACGTCGCAGAACACGTCGATCAGGTCGTGGTCGAGCATGTGCTCAAAGAGCGCCGTGTAGCCCTCCTGCGGCATGCCCTGGAAGGGAGCTTGCGGGAAGTAGCGGTCATCATCGCCCACAAAGACGGGAACGCGGCCGGTGATCGAGGGGTCGATCTGATCGGGCGTCTGGCCCCACTGCTTCATGGTGTAATGCAAAAAGACGTTCTCGTAGACGTAATCGGCGACCTCGGCAAGATCCGGGTCGTTCTTCTTACGCAGCTCCATAATGGGCACCTTGACATCCTTGCCAAAGGTCTCCACGAGCTTCTGATACAGCTCCTCGCCGCGCTCGTCACCAAAGGCGAGCTTGAGACTCGCATGGTTGAAGGGCACGGGCATAAGGGTACCGTTGATGTTGGCGAGCACCTTGTGCTGATAATCCGTCCACTTGGTAAAGCGCGACAGGAAATTGTGCACGCGCTCGTTAAAGGTGTGATAGATATGCGGACCGTACTCGTGGATCAGGATTCCGGCCTCGTCAGTGCAGTCATAGGCATTGCCCGCAATGTGGCTACGGCGCTCCAAAACGGCAACACGATAGCCGATGGTCTCGGCAAGACGGCGGGCGCAAACGGCACCGGCATATCCAGCACCGACGACAATCATGTCGTACGCGCCGGCGTAAAGCCTTCAGGCAGGCCTGAGGTAATCTGCATCGATACTCCTTGTCAAAAGCCACGGGCTCGTTAGCTGGGCTTTTCTCGAACATTCTTCGAGACATATTTATCAGAGCGATTATAGCGCTAATGCGTCCTATAATGAGCTTGCCACACAAGGAAAGCTCAAGCACCGCGGCGAACATAATTGAAAGGTAGACCCGCTAGCAGCGGGTTTATTCGTGAACAGCCGGGCGCTGGAGCTTAGCGAAACGCTTGTAAGGAGTAAACGCTTGTAAGGAGTAACATGAGCGATTTCCTTAACCGTATGAAGTCTGCCGCCAAGGCCGACCTTAAGACGATCGTCCTGCCCGAGGGCGAGGATCCGCGCACCATCGTCGCGGCCACCAAGATCATCGAGGAGGGCCTGGCAAAGATCGTCATCCTGGGCAACCCCGACGAGATCGACGTTCCCGGCGCCACCGTCATCGACCCGCGCAATGCCGAGAAGCACGAGGAGTACGCGCAGAAGTTTGCCGAGCTCCGCGCCAAGAAGGGCGTTACCATCGAGCAGGCTCGCGCCCAGGTGATGGACGCCACCTACTTTGGCACCATGATGGTCAAGATGGGCGATGCCGACGGCCTGGTCTCCGGCGCCTGCCACTCCACCGCCGACACCCTGCGCCCTGCGCTTCAGATCCTCAAGACCGCCCCGGGCACCAAGCTGGTCTCGGCCTTCTTCGTGATGTGCACCGACACCCCGCAGTTCGGTACCGACGGCACGCTGATTTTCCGCCGACTGCGGCCTCAACATCAACCCGTCCTCCGACGAGCTCTCCGAGATCGCCATCGCCTCGGCCCACTCCTGGTCCACCTTCATGGGCAACGTTGAGCCGCACGTGGCCATGCTCTCCTACTCCACCATGGGCTCCGCCGGTGGCGAGGTCGCAAAGAAGGTCCAGGAGGCCGTGAAGTTCTGCAAGGAGAAGGCTCCCGAGCTCGCCATCGACGGCGACCTGCAGCTCGACGCCGCCATCGTCCCCACCGTCGCCCAGCTCAAGGCCCCCGCTCCTCCGTCGCCGGTAAGGCCAACGTGCTCGTGTTCCCCGACCTCGAGGCCGGCAACATCGGCTACAAGCTGGTCCAGCGCTTCGCCGGTGCTGACGCCTACGGCCCCATCCTGCAGGGCATCGCCAAGCCGGTTAACGACCTGTCGCGCGGCTGCTCTGCCGACGACATCGTGGGTGTCGTGGCCATCACCGCCGTCCAGGCTCAGATGGCTGAGTAGCGAACATATCCCCTCGGGACAGGAATTTCCGCCCGCTAGCAAAAGGCCTCCGGAGCTGTTGCTCTGGAGCCTTTCGTTTACTTGCAAATGCGAGCGTTAGTTGTTCTTGGTCAGACGCTCGACGTCGTGGGCGATCATGTATTCCTCGTCGGTGGGGATGACCATGACCGTGACGGCGGAACCGGCGGCGCTGATGACCTGCGGGCCGTTGCCCACGGCCTCGCGGTTCTGTTATTGTCGATGCGCACGCCCAGCCACTCAAAGCAGTCGCAGAAGGCCTTGCGGATCGACCAGTCGTTCTCGCCGATGCCGGCGGTAAAGGTGATGGTGTCCACGCCCGCCATGGAAGCGATCATGGAGCCAGCCTGCTGCATGGCCTTGTAGGCGAACATATCGAAGGCGAGCAGGCAGCGCTCGTCGCCCTCGGAGGCGCGTGTACGGATGTCGCGGGCGTCGTTGGAGATGCCCGAGATGGCAAGCAGACCAGACTGCTTGTTCATCATGTCATCGACTTCCTGATAGCTGTAGCCGCCCTCGCGCTGGAGGTAGCACACGGTGGCCGGATCAATGGAACCGCAGCGAGTGCCCATCATCAGCCGTCGAGCGGCGTGAGGCCCATCGTGGTGTCGCGGCACACGCCGTCCTCGATAGCAGCGAGCGAAGCACCGTTACCCAAGTGGCACGAAAGCAGACGGTGGCAGCGCGAACCCAGGATCTCCTTGGCCATCATCCACTCATAGCGGTGGCTCGTGCCGTGGGCGCCGTACTTGCGCACGTGGTACTTGTCGCACACGTCCTTGGGCAGCGCGTAGGTATAGGCGACCTCGGGCATGGTCATATGGAACGAGGTATCGAAGACCGCCACGTTGGGCAGCTCCGGATACTTCTCACGGCAATACTCAATCGCCGCGGCCTCGCCGTAGTTGTGCAGCGGGGCGAGCGGGGCCACCTCGAGAATCTTGGCCATAACCTCGTCGTCGACAACTGCGGAATCATCGAAGTGCCAGCCGCCCTGAACGATACGATGACCAATGCCATCAATCGTAAAGTCGGTCTTCTCGAGCTCCTCGAGCACACGAGCGATAGCAGAGCGATGATCGGGGAAAGGGACCTCCTCGGTCTGCTTGGCGCCACCGTTCTCGGAGTGGCCAAAGATGCCCATGTCCGAACCGATACGTTCGCAGTTGCCCTTGGCGAAAACCTCGCGGGTATCGGTATCCAAAAGCTGATATTTAAGGCTTGAGCTGCCGGCGTTGACAACAAGTACGTTCATGAGACTCCTTTGCAGTGCAATACGGTCGACGCAGACCCCTTAAGGCGGCCGCATTTTAATAAGAAGTTATCACAAACTTGATAAATAGCTATCAAGCATATCGCCCAACGAGCACAAAAGAGGGGCCGAACGGCGCTCGGTCGTCCAGCCCCTCCCCTCTTGCAATTACTTGCCGTTGACGATGCGCTCGCGTCGGAAGCGATCATGAACTCCTCGTCCGTGGGGATGACGAAAATCTTGACCTTGGAATCCTTGGCGGACAGGCACCAAGCGCCGTCGCCGCGCAGGGCGTTGCGGGCATGGTCCATCTTGACGCCCATAAAGGCCAGACGGTCGGCCACGCCAGCGCGGACAGCCGGAGCGTGCTCGCCGATGCCGGCGGTAAAGACCAGGGTGTCCATGCCGCACATGGAAGTAGCCATCTCGGCAGCCTTGGCGGCAATCTTGTAGACAAACATGTCGAAGGCGAGCTGAGCCTCGGGGTCGCCAGCGGCGGCGAGCTCCTCGACGTTGCGGCAGTCGTTGGTCTTGCCACCGGTCACAGCCAAAAGACCGGACTTCTTGTTCATCATCTCGTCGACCTCGTCGAAGGTGTAGCCACCCTCGCGCTGCAGGTAGCACACGGTAGCCGGGTCAATGGAGCCGCAGCGGGTGCCCATCATGACGCCGTCGAGCGGGGTGAGGCCCATGGTGGTATCCATGCACTTGCCGTCTCGATGGCGCACAGGGAGGCACCAGAGCCGATGTGCACACGACGACCTTGCGGGCCTCGCCGTTGGTCATCTCGGCGACCTTCTTGGAGATGTAGCGATAGCTGGTGCCGTGGGCGCCGTACTTACGGATGTGCAGCTTGTCGCAAACATCCTTGGGAAGGGCGTAGGTCTTGGCAACCTCGGGCATGTTGAAGTGAAAAGCGGTGTCGTAGACCGTAACGTTGGGCAGATCGGGATACTGCTCCAGGCAGTACTCGATAACGTTGGCCTCGGGGTTGTTGTGCAGCGGCGCCAGCGGGGCAACCTCGCGGATCTTAGCGAGGACGTCCTCGTCGACGAGGGAGGAATCACCAAAGTACCAGCCGCCCTGAACGATACGGTGACCAATACCCTCGATCTTGACGCCGTTGGCCTCGAGGTCCTTCAGGACGACCTCGATGGCGACCTTGTGGTCGGGGAACTCGATGTTCTCGGTCACCTTCTTGGAACCGTTGGCAGCGTGGGTGAAGGTACCGCCGGTAAAGCAGACGCGCTCGCAGGAGCCCTTTGCGGACACCTTGTGGGACTTGGTATCGATGACCTGATACTTAAGGGTCGAAGATCCTGCGTTGACGACCAGAACGTTCATGTGTCTCCCTACTAACAGGCGGTGTGGCGCCGCCAGGTTACATACGTTTCAATAATAAACCCAAAACGCCCTCGCGCTCGGGTTTATTGCGTTGATATATAAGTTATCGGTGCTTGAGCTTCCGTTTCATTGCAAGGAAAAAGCGTCCTCAGATGAGGTTCTCGCCCAGATTTTTGCCGCCGAGGACGTGCATGTGAAAGTGCATGACGGTCTGACCGGCGTTGACGCCCTTGTTGGAGATGACGCGGAAACCGTCCTCCAAGCCCTTGGCCTTAGCGACCTCCTGGATGGCGTGAGCCATGGCACCCATGGTCTCAGCCGGCACGTTGTCGGCGATGTCACTGTAGTGCTTCTTGGGGATCACGAGCGTATGGACCGGCGCCTGGGGGTTGAGGTCGTCGAAGGCGATGACCTGGTTGTCCTCATAGACAACGGTCGAGGGGATCTCGTGGTTGGCAATTTTGCAGAAGGTGCAATCACACATGGTTGGTTCCTTTCTCACAGACCAAGGTAATTATATTGGTCGAGATGGTTAGAACGAGAGACTGTCGTCGGTGTTGGCGGCTTCGCCGTCGGCGAGCACGTCGTTGCCGTCGACGTCCTTAAGGAGCACCGAAACCTTCTGCTCGGCATCGGACAGGCGGGTGCGCAGGCTCTTGAGGAGCTCGACGCCGCGGGTATAGCTCTCGAGCGACTCCTCGAGCTCCATATCGCCCGACTCCAAGCTGCGAATGATAAGCTCCAGCTCCTGCGAGGCCTGCTTGTACGTAAGCTGCTCGACCGGGGTCTTCTCTGCCATATCTGTTTCCTTTCCTAAAGGTTTATCGCTATGAAACGCGGGTTACTCGACCGTATCGACCGTTGCCGCCACTTTGCCGTCTGCCATGCGCACGCGGATGGCGTCGCCGGGGTTAAAGGTCTTGACGCTCGTAGCCACACCATCATCGCTGTACGCGATGGAATAGCCACGGGCAAGCACTTTGAGCGGCGACAGAGCATCGAGCGACGCGGCAGCTCGGCCCAGGTCGGACACTGGCTTGCTGAGCATCGTGCGCCCCTGATGCTCCAGACGGGAGCTCGCAAGCATGAGCGCATGGCGCTTGCCATCGAACCCCGAGGTGCTTGCAACCAGACGCTCGGGCAGACGCTCAAAGTTGGAGCGGAATGCCCCAACCGAACGCGTTATGGCGCCGGACAAACGATCGGCCGTCAGGGCAAGCTCAGACTCGCGACGCTCAACCATAAACGTTGGGTCGTTGAGGCACGGGCGACACGCAGCCGCATCGAGCGCATCGCCCAAGCGAGCCGTATAGGTATCCCAGGCACGGCGACCGCGCTGGTCGAGCATCTCCAGGTCGACCTGGGCCGACCCAATCATCGATGCCATCGCGGCACCCAGACGCTGATGGCGCGCCTCGAGCACATCGGCCAACTCCGTCATAGCCGGCGCCACCGATTCTGCCGCCGCCGTGGGCGTAGAGGCGCGTCGGTCGCTCACCATGTCGCAAATCGAGGTGTCGGGCTCATGGCCAATGCCGGTCACCACGGGCACAGGACAAGCCGCCACCGCGCGGGCAAGCTCCTCGTCATTAAAGGTCATGAGGTCCTCAAAGGAGCCGCCGCCGCGCACCAGCAAAATACAGTCGGGCGCCGGCGTAATGGAAGCGGCGCGGCGCAAGCCCTCAATGAGCTCGGCCGGCGCACCCTCGCCTTGAACCTTGGCGCCCACGCAGACGAGCTCGACGAGCGGGTTGCGACGACGCAATGTGCGCTTGACGTCGTCGATTACGGCACCCGAAAGCGAGGTGACGACTGCCACGCGGGAGCAGAACACCGGGATGCGGCGCTTGCGCGCTTCGTCCATCAGGCCCTCGCGGCGTAGCTTTTCGGCCAGTTGCGCCACTTGTTGACGCAGCAGACCCTCCCCCGCTAACGAGAACGAGCGGGCGACGAAGCTCATACGACCCGTAGGCTTGTAGAGATTGAGCTGCCCTTAAAGCTTACCTGCATGCCGTCGCGCAAGTCGAAGGTGCGCTTAAGGTAGGCGCCCTTCCAGATGATGCAGTCGACGGCCGCCGAGTCGTCCTTGATCTGAAAGTAGCAGTGGCCGCTTCGGGCGTTTGGGCCACGAAAACCCGTGACCTCGCCCAAAACGCTCAGCTGCGGAATGGCATCGAGCGCACCGGCGGCGATCTCTACCGCCTGGCTCACGCTGAGCTCTTTGCGCTCCTGCTCGTCCGAACCGTCGAACTCGGCGGAAACGGCATTGCCGGTTAGATTCCAGCCTGCCACGCAGCCTCCTTTCGTCATCGTGCACAAGGGCTCCGGCCCTGCGCAAATTCAAGTCCAACACATAGTACAGCGCCGCGGGGACACAAATCCCCGCGGCGCCCAGCGACCCAATTTGTTATCGGTTGGAGTTTTTGTTGTAGCGAGCCATAAGATAGAGCAGCTGAATAATCGAGGTGAGCGCCGCAGCCACATAGGTAAGCGCGGCGGCCGTCAGGACCTTCTTGGCACCGTTGACCTGTTTGGAGCTCATGCCCGACTGCTCGATATACGCCACGGCGCGGCGGCTGGCGTCAATCTCGACCGGCAGCGTAACGAGCTGGAACAGCACGCTAAACGAGAAGAAGATCAGCGCGAGGGTCGTGAGTCCCGCGATGTTCATAAACAGGCCCATGAGCAGCACGATGGTCCAGGTGTTCTGGGTAAAGTTGACGACCGGCACGAGGGCGGTACGTACCTTCATCATGGCATAGCCGCTTTGACGCTGCGCGGCATGGCCTGCCTCGTGACAAGCGACAGCAACGCTTGCGACCGAGCCGCCCGAACGGTTGGAATCCGACAGATACAGGTTGTTGTCCTGCGGGTTGTAATGATCGGTGAGCTCGCCAGCAACGCCCTTGATGCCCACGGCACTACAACCGTTGGCATCGAGCATGCGGCGAGCGACCGTGGCGCCCGTATCGCCGTCCGAGCGCACCTTAGACCACGTCTTGTACGTCGAGTTGATATAGCTCTGCGCGGCAAGACCGAGCACCGTACAAACAAGAACAACCAGCAGGTACAGCGGGTCGATACCAAAGCCGTATCCATAGTAATAGGGCATGCGAATTCCTCCGAATCGAGTTACACGTTGGAGGCATTCTACCCACTCAAGCGGCTAGGCTCCTTACAGGAGCTCGATTTTGCCGTCCTTCACGGTGAGTCCCATATTGCCGGAAAGCAGATCGTCCAGACGCGAGCCCACAAGCTCAAAGCGCCAGCCTTCGCGCAGGGGGCTCTGCTCGGGGTGCTCAATATAGTCGGCCAGGTCATCGCGCGAGGCGATGACCGAGGTCGCCACGCCCGAGCGCTCGGCAACCAGGCGAATGAGCGCATACATCAGGTCCGTCACGCTCTCCAACTCCGGAGAGATCTGGCGATGCCCGCGCACCATGAGCGGCAGGCGATCGTGCGGGCAGCTTGCGCCACGCTTGATGGCCATGAGCGCACCGTCCACGTCGCGCTCCCCCAACTGATCGGTACCGCGAATGCTACGGAACTCCTCAACGCGCACGGGATTGCGCTTGACGAGCGCAAGCAGCGTGTCGTCGGACATGACCCACTTGCGCGGGATGTTACGGCGCTCGGCGCGGTCCTCGCGCCAGGCGGCGAGCTCGCGCGCGATGCCCAGCTGGTGGCGGCTGCACGAGTTGATGCGCTTGACCTTGCGGAATGCCTCGTGACGGTCGGCGCGATAGTGCGACTCGTCAGCCAGCGGGCGTAGCTCGTCGAGCACCCAGTCCACACGGCCCAGCTCGCGCAGGCGACTCATCATCTCGGTATAGGCGACGATCAAGTACTTGACGTCATCAATCGCGTACTCAATCTGCTTATCGGTCAGCGGGCGACGCGACCAGTCGGTCAGCGACTCGGTCTTGGGCAGCGAGACGCCGCAAAACGTCTGAACAAGCGCGCCATACGAAATCTGCTGGCGCTCGCCCAAAAAGGCAGCGGCGACCTGCGTATCGAAAATCGGTCGTGGCAGCACGCCCACGGTATGGAGCATAACCTCCATATCCTGCGAGCAGGCGTGGAAGACCTTAGTCACGCTCTCGTCTGCCATAAGCTCGGCCAGCGGCGATAGGTCGTCGATTACCAGGGGATCGACCGCGACGCTCTCGGCAGGGGTGGCAATCTGAACCAAGCACAGACGCGGATGGAATGTGCGCTCGCGCAAAAACTCGGTATCGACGGCAATCGCGTCGAACTCACGGGCGCGCTGGCAAAAGTCGAGTAGAGCCTGATGTGTGGAAATGTACATATCAACCCATCGAATAAGGTTAGGCCCGAAAAACACGGGTAGGATATCGGCATTGCCTTACAACTATACTCGGTTAGTCACAGAACGGGAACGTAAGTATGCGCTGCCTTATCATCCACAACCCGGCATCGGGCCCCAGCTCAGATGAAATCTACGCATTCACGCACGCCCTCGCGCAGGGCGGCGACGAGGTCGTGATGCGTTTTATCGGCGATGGCATGGAGCCCGAGGACGCCGTGGCAGACGTGCGCGAGTTTGATCGCGTGGTCGTTTCGGGCGGCGACGGCACCGTCTCCAACGTGCTCGACCAGATGCGCGGATGCGGTGTCCCCACGCTCGTCTTCCCCTCCGGCACAGCCTGCCTGTTCTTCAACAACATCGGCAATGCCCCCGAGGCAGCGGCGCTTGCCAAGGCTTGCCGCGCCGGTCGCACGGTCAAAGTGGACATGGGCGAGCTCTTTTGGCTCGACGAGAACGGCAACGAGAAGCGCCACGCTTATCATCATCGCCGGCTCGGGCTTCGACGCCGAGATCATGATGAAGGCCGCCCCCACCAAAAACGACATCGGCGAGATCGCCTACTTCCTCTCTGCGCTCGCCACGCCCAACCCCACGGTGGCGCACTTTACGATTGAGCATGACGGCATTGTCGAGGAGCTCGACGGCATCTGCTGCATGGCCGGCAACACCTCGGTCATCCAAAACGACATCAACCTGTTCCCCGACTGCCGCATGAACGATGGCATGGTCGACATTGCGGTCATCGAACCCGTGCGCACCGTGCAGCTGTTGCCTACCGTGATCACCGCTGCGCTTGACCCCGCCGGCAAGGTACTCGGGCGCCCGCAGTTCAAGATCATCCAGACCAAGGAAGCCAAGATCACCTGCACCCCGTCGCTGGGCATGCAGTTCGATGGCGAGATTATCTCCAGCAATTCGGGCGTCTTTGGAGCCCGCGCGCTTCCACAATGCCTCGACCTCATCGTCGACGAATTCTCCCCGCTCGGAAAATAGGAGGACCCTATGAACGACAATCCCCTGCTCGGCTTTATCATCATCGTTTTGGCCATGCTCGTCGGCTATGCGATCAACGTAATCCACCGCCGGAAGAAGTAATTCCACATTGGCATGATATTCATCCAATTATCGTCTCCCCCACTGTTTATGCATTTGCCAAGCAGCGGGGGGATTTTTTCCTTTTGTGCCCCCGTGCAAGGCGCTTTTATTCAGGTACAGTAATTGCAGGGTGCCTTTATTTAACTAAAGCTACAAAATGAGTATTCTTATCCGCTCATCGCATATTTTAGGACGCTCATCGAGTACTTCATCGAATTAGATGAATACTCTTTAGACTTCCTATAGGCTAATAGATGTATTTATTAGCTGAAATCCTGCACGGTTCCGCAGGGTTTCAACGGTTGGGAGGGATTATGAGGTTTACTCATCCTGTCAACACGCTCAAAAAGCTCGGCTGCGGCCTTGCGTTTGGAGCAGCGGCCATCATGGCCATGCCGACTTCGGCACTCGCCTGCACCCAGATCTACATGGGCAGCAAGCTCACGGCAGACGGCAACACGTACTACGGCCGTTCCGAGGACTTCGGTCCGCGCTATGTCAAGCATTTTGGCATTGAGCCCGCACACAAGGACGGCAACGAGTACACCTCGGTCGAGTCCGGTTTTGAGTACAAGTCCAAGGGCGCAACCTACCGCTACACCTTCGTTCGCGACAACCCCTCGCAGTGGGAAGATCGCTACGACGCATATTCCGAGGCCGGCATCAACGAGAAGGGCGTCTCCTGCTCTGCCACGTTGAGCACCTCCTATAACGAGAAGGCCGAAGAGGCCGACCCCATCACCGAGGAGACCGGCATTGGCGAATACAGCTATGCCAGCGTCATCCTGGGCGAGAGCGCCACGGCCCGCGAGGGCGTCGAGCTCATCGGCAGCCTGATCGACGAGCAGGGCGTCTGCTCCAACGATCAGATCATCATCGCCGACAGCACCGAGACCTGGTTGTTCGCCGCGCTTTCCGGCCATCAGTGGATTGCTATGAAGCTCGCCGATGACATCGCCTCGCTCAACCCCAACATCGGCAACCTCACCTATAACGTCGACCTCGATGACACCGAGAACTGTCTCCATTCCGAGGGCATCGAGTCCATGCCTAAGGAGAAGGGCTTTGCCGAGTACACCGACGGCAAGTTCGACGTCGCCAAGACCTACGGCGAGAAGATCGACGAGGCCGGTATGCACCAGTGGTCGCGCTATATCCAGGGTCGCGATTACTTCATGGCCCCGCTGGCTGAAGGCACTGACTACGAGATCGTCAAGGACGAGCGCGAAGAGGCTCGCGCCACGACCGGCGCCCTGGTCCACGAGATGCAGCCGCTGTTCTTTCAGCCCGGCAAGTCCGACTTGGAACACCTTTGAGATGATTCGTTCCTTCGCCGCTCGCGGCGAGAATGTCGCCGGCCTCAACGCCAACACCGACGGCGCCTATGCCATCGGCTCCAACCGCAACACCGAGATCCACACCTTCCAGATCCGTCACGGCATGGATCCCGAGATCGCGACCATCCAGTGGGAGATGCTCTCCAACGCTGAGTTCTCCGTCGCCATCCCCCTCTACTCCGCACTGCTCACCGAGGTCAGCCCCTACTTCAGCGATCAGGATGTCCCCTTCGATCACTGCGAAGAGGAAGACGTCGTGAACAACGAGGAGCCCAAGAACTCCATCAACTACGTCCTCATGGACATCAACACGCTCGCCTATGAGAACCGCGACCACTGCGCCACCGCGTCCGCGCCTATCTCGACGCCCTGCAGAAGGAACTCATCGAGCAGAACCTGACCGTCGACGAGGCCATGCAGGCCGAAGAAGGCACCGAAGCCCGCACCGCCCTGGCCAACAAGGCCGGCAAGGCTGCAACCAAGAACACCTATGTTAAGTGCAAGGCCATGCTCGAGGAGATGCGCGACTACCTCCAGGAGGGCGATTTCTCCGAGGAGTTCGTCCCGAGTGACTACGATGTTGACAACAACTGCCTGGTCGAGTCCATCACCTACGCCGACGAGGCCCTTTCCGATGAGGACGTGGCCGAGCCCGAGGCCGAAGAGGAAGAGGTCACCGAGGAGAAGTCCGAGGGCAACAACATGGCCGCCATGGCCGTTGGCGCCGTCGTCATCATCGGTGTCTGCGCCTACGTGATCTATCGTCGCAAGAAGGCCTAAGGCCCTCATGTCCTAGCTGAGCGGGCAAGGCAGCGATGGCAGCCTCGCCCGCTCAGCCCGCTCTTTTGACCGGCGGGAAACCGCCTGAATCTTTCAAAAAGATTCCCTCCACACACTTCGCTGTGCTATAGTGCAGCGCAACAGCAACTAGGTGCGACCGCGCCACGGCATCACGAAAGGAGCCACCAACATGAAGAACACGATGAAGTCTCTCAACAACTGGTGGTGGCGTGATGCGAATACGACTCGGTCGACAGTGAGTCCCTCACGCCTGTTTTGCGCTCTAGGTGATTGGAAGGCCTCCGGTTTCGACCGGGGGCCTTTTTCTATCTCGAGCCCGATCGCATTCGCATCACGCGCCTCCGCTTTTCTCTTGCACCCCCATCCGAAAGGATTTTCACCATGTCTCAGAACACCACCGCCGCCCAGCCCCGCACCGTCCAGACCGCCGACCGCGGCAAACTCGATGTCCGCGCCCTCGTCCTGCTCGCCATCCTGCTCGCTGCCGGCTTCATCCTCAACTTCACCGTCGGCAAGGCCATCTCGGGCATCTCGGGCGGCATGATCAGCCCCGAGTTCATCATCTCGGCCTTCTGCCTCACCATCCTGGTCGTTCGCCCCAACATCGGCCAGCGCTCGTTATTGGCCTCATCTCGGCTGCCGTGATCCAGATCACCACCACTTCGCCGTTCGTCGATTTTGCCGCCGAGGGCATCGCCGCCATGCTCATGGCCGGCATCGTCAACGCCGCTGGCAAGAACGGTCAGGTCAAGCCCGCCATCGCCATTGTCGCAACCTTCCTGACCACCTTTGTCTCCGGCGTCATCTTCATGATCATCAAGATGGCCATGCTCGGCGTGGTCGGCGAGCTCGCCGCCGCCATGCTGCCCGTCGTCGCCATGACCGCCGTCTTTAACGCCATTCTGGTCGGCGCCCTCTATCTGCCCATCCAGAAGGCCCTGAAGCTCAACTAACCCGCTCGGCTTTACGAGCCCCACCCCATCTTGGCGTTCATTCGTCGCTCGCGTACCCAAGTACGCTTCACTCCTCTTTTCGCGCCAACCTGGGCCCCTCGTAAAGCGTCTCCGCGCTTCACCACCAAAGACTGTCCCAAACAACGAGCTTTTGGGGACGTTCTTAAACGACTAGTCATTTAAGAACGTCCCCAATGACTATGAAAGGTATCCATGGAAACGATCATCAACGTCGACGATGTCTCGTTCTCCTATGGCACGCAGACCGAGCAGGCGCTCAGCCACATCTCGCTCAGCGTGAACAAGGGAGATTTCATCGGCATCATCGGGCCCTCGGGCGCCGGCAAGTCCACGCTTGCCGCCTGCCTGTCAGGTGCCGTGCCCCACCACTACACCGGCACGTTCTTTGGGTCCGTCATGGTTGACGGCCATGACACCTGCGAAGTCTCGCTGACCGACGTGTCACAGATCGTCGGCAGTGTGCTGCAGGATATCGACACGCAGATGGTCGCCTCGATCGTCGAGGACGAGATGCTCTTTGGCCTCGAGAACTTTGGCGTTCCCCACGACCTGATCGAGCAGCGCGTGAGCGAAACGCTCGAGACCGTCGGCATCAGCGACCTGCGCGACCGCGAGATCGCAACCCTCTCGGGCGGACAGAAGCAAAAGGTAGCCATCGCCGCCATCCTCGCCATGCGTCCGCGCGTCTTGGTTCTCGACGAGCCCACCGCGGCACTCGACCCCGCCAGCTCCACATTGGTCTTCGAGACGCTGCGTGAGGCAAACCGCGTACTTGGAATCACCATCGTCGTCGTTGAGCAAAAGGTCGCTCTGCTCTCGGAGTACTGCAACCGCGTGCTCGTGCTCAACCATGGCGAAATTGCGCTGCAGGGCGAGCCACACGAGGTCTTCGCGCATACCGACGAGCTCCGTGCATCGGCGTCGACTGCCCTCGCGTCACGCGTATCTTCAATAGCCTCGAGGCCGATGGCCTGGTAAGCGGTACCCCCTGCTTGGATGTCGATGAGGCTGAGCGCCTGATTTCGGGCATCGTCGACCCCGCACGCGCGGCTATCGAAGCCCAGGCGCCCACCGGTTCCCCGCATGCACCGTCGTTGCGCCCTCATGCCAAGGACGCCGAACCCGTACTCACCTTCGACCATGTTGAGTTTGCCTATCCCAATGGCGGCGCGCCGTACACGACCTTAGCCTGACGCTCTACCCCCGGCGAGCTCGTGGGCATTGTCGGCCAAAACGGAGCCGGCAAAACCACGCTCACCAAACTGCTCACGGGTTTGCTCAAGCCCGCATCGGGCAGCGTACGCGTTACGGGCTTGGACACGGCATCGGTTCCCACGAGCCGCATCGCTCGCGAGGTCGCGACCCTCTTCCAAACCCCCGACCGCCAGATCTGCAAGGACACCGTGCTCGACGAGGTCGCCTTTGGCCTGGAGCTTGCCGGCATCGACCGTGCCGAGGCGCTGCGTCGCGCCCAGCTCGTCATCGACCGCTTTGGCTTGCCGGCCGACGAGGCGCCCTTCTCGCTCTCGCGCGGTCAGCGACAAATGGTGGCGCTTGCCTCCGTCGTAGTGGTTGAGCCCAAGATCGTCGTGCTCGACGAGCCCACGAGCGGCCTTGATTACCGCGAGTGCATGACCGTCATGGAAACGGTGCGTACCATGGCCGAGCGCGGTTGCGCCGTTATCATGGTCTGCCACGATATGGAAGTCGTCTCCGACTTTGCCGAGCGCATTGTGGTAATGGCCGACGGTCGCATCCTCGACCGCGGCCGCACGCACGAGCTATTCTCGAACATCGATCTCATGCGGCGTGCCTACGTGGAGCCTCCCCAGGTTATTGAACTCTCGCGCCGTCTGGCATCTTCCGTCTCGCCCGCTTTTGCGCAGGTGAGCGAGGTCACCGATGTCGTTCGAATTGCCAAGGAGATGGTCCACCGTGGTTAACGTCATCGACTACATGCCGGGCGATACGCTGCTGCATCGCCTGAATCCCGTCGTCAAACTGGGCCTCGCCGCCGCCATCATCGTCGGCATCTTCTTGTCCGACACCTACGTGGCGCTGCTGGGTTTTTTGGCACTCACCCTTGCGCTGGGTGCCTATGCCGGCGTCGTCGACCGTCTGTTCTCGCTGCTCAAGTTGCTGATTCCGCTCGCGCTTATCATGCTGGTGCTCCAGCTGGCCTTTATGCGCGATGGCAACGTGGTGTGGGGCTTTATCACCGATACGGGTCTCATCACAGGATCGAAGGCCTGTCTGCGCCTGCTGGGTGTGGCGTTACCACTCATCCTCATGCTCATGGTGACCAAGCTCAACGACCTTGCCAACGCCTGCGTCGAGGTGCTGCACGTGCCGTATCGCTATGCCTTCACCTTTACCACGGCGCTGCGCTTTGTGCCGGTATTTGGTCAGGAGATGAACGCCATCATGGAGGCGCAGACCGCACGCGGCGTCGAGTACGACACCAAGAACCCCATCAAGAAGCTTAAGCTCATGCTGCCACTGTGTGTGCCACTGCTCATCTCGAGCGTGGGCAAGACCGATGCCACAGCCTTGGCGGCAGAACAGCGCGGCTTCTATCTGCGTACGCGCGCCAGCTCGTACAAGCGCTACCCCATCAAGGGCCTAGACATCGCCGTGCTCATCGTCAGCATCGCCCTCATCGCCATCGGCTTCCTGTTCTAGTTCACCACCGACAGCAACCGCCCAACGCAAAAGCCCTCGCTCGCACCAAACGAGCCGAGGCCTTACTGTTTCACCAGATAAAACCTACCAAAATTAACCTGTCCCTTTTTGACAGGTCGGAAGCTAGAGGCGGTAGGGAGCGCCGCTACGGATGATGGATTCGCGCACCAGGACATCCATGGCGTCGAGGGTGATCTCGGGCATCTCTCGGTACTTTTGCAACACCGAGAGCTCGGTGCAGGCCAGAATGACGCGGTCGCAGCCGCTACGGGCGAACTCCCACATCACGCGGTCGAACTTATCCATATCGGGCTCACGTCCGGCCTTCACATCATCGTAGATAAGCGACATCACATCGTTCTGACGTTTCTCGCTGGGATAGACAACCTCAACACCCGCAGCCTTACATTCGCGGCCGTAGACACCCGCGCCCACGGTTCCGTCGGTGCCCATGATGCCAATCTTGTGCACCGGCTCGGCCGGCATACTCAGGTTGGGGTCGAACTCGCACTCCCCCATCACCGCACCGGCCAGAGCATAGCGCACCGACTCACGCGGCATGTGGATAATCGGCACCTTCGTAAACGACTGGATCTGGTCGTAGAGTAGTGCGACGTGTTGCAGGGAATGGCAATGTGCGCACAGCCCAGCGACTCGAGTGCCTGGGCGCACTCTTTCATGGTCGCCAGCAGCTTGGCATGCTCGCCGGTCTTAATGGCCAACGTGCGGTCGGGCATGGTCGACTTGGAGAGCACCACCATGTCGATATGTTCCTGATCGCAGGCAGCAGCCGTATGACGCACCACCTGGTCGTAGTAATACGACGTGGCCTCGGCGCCCATGCCGCCGATAACTCCCAGCTTTTCCATCGCCGCCTCCTTGGTGACGCTTGCGCAATTGCGCGTATCATACCCGCGCCCGCCCGATGCAAACCGGACGGGCGCCGCGCTCATCTACTTGTAATACGTCTTGAACAGCTTAAAGTGGCGCAGCTTGGTGTGCCACATGCGCAGCCAGCGGTTAAAGACAAAGTCGCCCTTCATAAACGAAGGTCGGCGCCCTTGCCTTCCTTGTCCAGGCGATGCACCTTAGCGCGCAGCTCGGGATCCTTGACGTACTTGTCGACGACGCCCATGGGGACGACCATCCACAGGGCCTCGTCCTGAGCCGTCACAAACTCCGGCTCAAACGGACGGTTGAACACATACTCGTCCACCACATACTTGGCAACGTTAAAGCCGCTGTTGGTAACGTAGTAGTTGCTGCGGCCCTGGCGCGTGTTGAAATCGAAGAACTTAAACGAGCCGTCGCGCTCGTCGTACTTAACGTCAAAGTTGGAATAGCCCACAAAGTGAAGGTCCTCGAGCAACTTGCGCACGCCGCCCATGAGCTCGTCGTTGGGCTCGGTAATGATACAGGCATGGTTGCCGACACCGTGGGGCTGATGCTCCTCGAGCAGCACATGGCCCAGGCACATCATGCGGACCTTACCGTTGCGGTCGGAATAGCTGGTGAGCACGCGCATGTACTCGTCGTTGCCGGGCACGCGGTCCTGCAAGATCAGGTCGTCGGTGTAGCCGCTGGCATAGGAGTCACGGATAACCTGCTCCAGCTCGGCGCGATCGGCAATCTCATAAGCCTTCTTCTGGCCCTCGAACTCATGCTGCCACCACATGATGCCGTCGGACGGCTTCAGGATCATCGGGAACGGGAAGTCGATCTGGTCGAGCACTTCGGCCGGCGCCTCGCCTTGCGCATTGAGCATCTGCGCAGTAAAGGTAAAGGTGTGCGGATACGGCACGCCATGCTTCTCGCACAGCTCGTAGAAGATCTCCTTCTTCTGGCACTGCTCGAGCATGCTGTAGGGTGCATAGGGCGCAACGATGTTATCCGCCAGCTCATCGGCATCCTTTGCCTGGGCCACCAGGGCAACATAGTTATCGCCGCAGCCCATCAGGACGATCGTCTTATCGGCATGCGCCTGGGCAATGCCGTTGACGGTCTCGAGCATCACGGGCATGGTATCGATGTCGACATTGGGCGTGTAGTCGATAATCTGGCTTCGATACGCAGGACCCGTCTGATACTTGCCAAAGACCAGACTCTTGACCTGATACTCTTCGTAGAAGGCGCGCGCCACCGAATAGGCGTTGATGTCGCCACCGAGCAGCACGGGGATGAACTCGCGCTCTGTAAACTGCAATGCCATGGAAACTTCCTATCATGAACTGCCCACACAACGGGCGGTCTTTGCGCAACTGATTTATTCTAGCGTGCCAAGCCGCCGGCGCCCAAAGCTCCACCGTATCTATGGCAATCGACGCAATCGTCCAGCACGAAGGCGGCGCTCACCGTTGTATGACAATGGGCAATGAACCTACCATTGTTGTAGGATTCAACATGTTGCCCGCCCCGTCGAAAGGTGCACCGTGCCCCAGGCTCATCCGATCAACAACCCCATCATTGACGCCGCCAAGCGCGAACTTGCGGATCGTGCCCGGACGGCAGCTCCCTACGCACCGCAAACGATGCTTACAACGGGCCTGCTCGTATCGTCTCAATCAACACGTCGGAGCACAAAGGCACTCGCAAGTCGCCCGTCGCCGATGGACGCGACACCGTCATCGAGCAATTTGGCCTCGCTACCGATGCGCACGCCGGACATTGGCACCGCCAGGTCTCTTTTTTAGCCGCGGAGTCCATCCAGACGGCGCAGGCACGCGGGCTCGACGTACACGAGGGTGACTTTGGAGAGAACTTCACAACCCGGGGCATCAACCTGCTCTCGCTCCCCTTGGGCACGCAGCTCAAGCTTGGCAGCGAGGTGCTTGTCGAAATCAGCCAAATCGGCAAGGTCTGCCACACACGCTGTGCCATCTACTATCTAGCCGGCGACTGCATCTTTCCCCACGAGGGCGTTTTTCGGCGTGGTACTAAAGGGCGGAGAGGTCCATATCGGCGACGATATCCAGGTAGTCAAACTCGGCGACGGCACCTGTTCGTTCACCCCCGCCGAGGCGCTCGAAGAGATTGAGCAGGCTCGCCAGGAGGGCACGCTGTAGTTGTAAAACCCCACGTTGAGATAGCTTTTACAGCCCCAAACCCCTCTTAAACAGGCCCCCGTAACGTTAAAGTTGAACTCTATGGTTTCTCAACAATTCATCATAACTGCAGGTCAAAGCCAAAGCCTCAAGTTCAACTTGACCCTTTGGAACCTTTAAGGTTCAAGTTGAGGTCGAAAGCAGTAGTAGAATACCGTTCGAACCATAACCTACGATTGATTGCAGAGGGACTGGATGCAGCATTCGAATCATCGCACCGCAGCGCTCATTGCGTCGAAGCCGGCTCGTATCATCACGAGCGCCGCGCTCGCCGTTGCGCTGACGGCCACGCCGATGCTCTCCCCCGTTGCGGCGTATGCCGCCTCGCAGGCAACGCAGGACCAGCTTTCCGCAGCCCAGCAGAAGATCGAAGCCGCCACGAGCGCCTACAACGACGCCCGCACCAAACTCGATGACCTGCAAAAGCAGATTGACTCCAATGAGGCGAGCATCGAGGAAATCGAGGCTAAGCTTCCCGAGCAGCAGGCCAAGGCAAGCTCTGCCATGCGCGATCTGTACAAGTATCAGAAGGGCACCAATCCCATCGTGAGCTTCCTGGTCAACGCGCAGAGCCTGGGTGAGTTCATCACGACCTGCAAATACACCAACCAGATCACGAGCTCGAGCGTCGACGAGATCGAAGAGCTCAATAACATGCAAACCGAACTTGAGCAGAACAAGGCCGAGCTCCAGCAGGCCAAGTCACAGCTTGAGGCAGAGCAGAAAAACGCCGAGGATGCGCTGGCGCAGGCCCAGCAGCTCCGCAGCGAGGCACAGGCAAAAGCCGAGCAGGAAAATGCCGCCGAGCTTGCCAAGCTTGAGGCCGATAAGGCCGCTGCCGCCGAGAAGCTCTCGGGCGAGGGCGTAAGCGGCAGCAATTCCAGCAGCCAGGCCACCAACACCAACACCACCATCGACACCACGGTGAACAACTCCAATACCGGTAGCTCCGATTACGATTCGTTCATTAATGAGTGGACAGGCCGCATCGACAATTATCTCGCCGGCTCCCCCATGGCAGGCCAGGCTACAACTTTGCCGTCGCCGCTTGGAATACCGGTGTCGACCCCCGTTGGTCCCCCGCCATCGCCTGCATCGAGAGCACCAAGGGTGCTTATTGCGCCAATTCTTATAACGCCTGGGGCTGGAGTGCACGTGGCGGCGGTTGGCGCAGCTTTGGCAGCTGGAGCGAGGGCATCTCCGCTCACGTTGCCTATCTGGGCGCCAACTACGGCTCCACCCTTACCCCGCTGCGGCCAAAAAAAGTACTGCCCGCCCACGTGGCAGGACTGGTACAACAAAGTCGCCGCTCAGATGAACTGCATCTAAGTGCAACTGCAAAGGGCCCCAATGGGGCCCTTTTCTTTTGGCTCTGTTAGACCAAATTTGACACGATCGGCTGTTCGCCGAACCGGAAAATAATCGGGCTATTCCCGCCCATCGCGGTCCCCGCCCTCCCCGTCAGCCTTCCCCGCAGATCCCAGCCTGACGTCGAAGGGCAGGCCGCCCTCGCGGATCACCGCC